>Ga0209176_10000039_pt1 | contig 38251 bp, 30 predicted proteins | sample NGEPer11B_FD_184511 | JGI IMG/M metagenome (GOLD analysis project Ga0209176, IMG submission 184511) | Arctic peat soil microbial communities from the Barrow Environmental Observatory site, Barrow, Alaska, USA - NGEE Permafrost305-11B... | ecosystem: Environmental > Terrestrial > Soil > Wetlands...
AGTAGCCATGGCTGCCGTGCTGGAAATAGTGGTAGTGGTCGGTCACCAGCTGGGTGACGGCGCCAGCCTGCCGCGCCGCCCGAGGCAGTGGCACGTCGAATGGCTCCATCGGTCCCCACGGTCGCCAGAGGAACTCCTGGATGCCGGAGAAGTACTCGCGGCGGGCGGGCATGCAGGGTAGGCTGCCGGCATAATGGTTGTCGAACACCAACGCCCTTTCGGCGAACCTGTCGATATTCGGTGTGGCGACGTCCAGTTCGATGGGCTGACCGTAGGTCTTGAGAAAACGCTTGCTCAGGCTGTCGATCGAGATAAAGACGACGTTCATTCAGTTGACTCCTGGTTGCATTGCCTCGATGTTGAAATGCCCTGTTTGGGAAAGGCACGCTGATGCCCGTAGGATCACATTCATGATGATCCCGAATTGATTGCTACCCCTTCACCCCTCCCAGGCTCAATCCCTGCACGATGTGCTTCTGCGCGAAGAGCGCGATCACGACAACTGGCCCCATGATCATCACGGCCGTCGCGGTAAATGGCCCCCACCGGCTTTCCTCGGCGGCCAGGAAGCTGAAGATCGCCACCGTCGCCGGTTGCGTTCTCGGGCCGGACAATACGACCGCATACAGGAAATCGTTCCACGCATTGATGAACGCGAAAATGGTGGTGACCGCGATCCCGCCCCGCGCCAGCGGCATGATAATCCAGAAGAACGCCTGGAACCTCGACGCGCCATCGATGACGGCCGCCTCTTCGAGCTCGAATGGGATATCGGCAAAGTAGGTCATCATCAGCCACACGCTGAACGGGATCGTGATGGTAAGATAGATCGTGATCAGCCCGATGTAGGTGTCCAAAAGGTCGATCTTGCTGAGCCCGAAGTAGAACGGGATCAGCAGCCCCATCGGTGGCGCCATTTGCATCAGCAAGGTGTAGAACGTGAGCGGGGTCCGCATCCGGAACCGGAGCCGCGCGTAGGCATAGGCGGCCGGAGTCGCGACGAGCATGGCCAGCGCCGTGCTGAACACGCTGATGATCAGGCTGTTGACGATACTGTCCACGATTCCGCCGGTCTTGAGCGCGTCGATATAGTGATTCAGCGTCGGCAGGAAAAACAGGGACGGTGGATCGTTGAAGATCAGCTTGCGCGGCTTGAGGGATGTCACGATCACCCAGATGATGGGCACCGACCAGATCAGGATCGCAAGCAACAGCAACGTGTAGGTCACGAAGTTGACGATCGAGGATTTGTAGCGGGCAAAGGTGTTCACGCGTCAACTCCCTTATCCATGAGACTGCCTGAACCGGAATACGACAATGCTGATCACGGCGGTGATCAGCAGCAGCACCGTGCCGAGCGCCGCGCCATAGCCCAGATCCAGGCTGGTGAACGAGACGCGGTAGGCGTAGAGGTTCAGGATCTCCGTGGCCGTGCCTGGCCCGCCGCCAGTGGCTGAATAGATCGCGTCGAACGCCCGCAGCGCGATCATGGTCCGCAGAATGATCACAACGACGATCGCGGGCCGCAAGAGCGGCAAGGTGATATCCCGGAACCGCTGCCAGGCATCCGCGCCGTCGATCATCGCCGCTTCGAACGGATCGGATGGCATCGCATGGAGGCTGGCCGTAAACACCAGGAACGCAAACGGTGTCCACTGCCACGTATGGATCATGATCACCGAGACCAGCGCCCAGGTCGGATCGGTCAGCCATGGAGACGGCCCGATGCCGATCACCTGGAGGGCCGCGTCGAGGATTCCGTAGTCGGGTGTCAGGATGAGTGTCCGCCAGGTCAGGCCCACCGCCACCGGCGCGAGGATCATCGGCAGCAGCAGGGCGATGCGCAGGATCGCCTGCCCGCGCATCGGGCGAAACAACGCCAGCGCAAGCGCCAGGCCGATCACCAGTTGGAGGAAGACACTCGACCCCGTGTAGATCACCATGATCCGGACCGATTCCCAGAATCGATCATCCCCGGCCATGCTGGCGTAGTTTTCAAACCCGATGTAGGCATCTGGCTTGAAACCGATCAGGTCGATCCGCCACAAGCCCATCACGATCAGCGACACCAGCGGAATGGTGCCGACAACCAGGAGAAACAGCAGGGCGGGAGAGATCATGAGCCACGCAAATCGCTCCTGCCCCCTACGGGCCCGTTTCGTTCGTCGGCGGACGGCATTTGTGTCCGGTGATGAAGCCAGGCCAGTCGCTTTGCGCGATTCACTCATGTTTGTTTCAATCCTCGCCCCACCCGAAGGCAGGGCGCAACACGTAGGGGCTGTAGTCCAGATGCGCGATGGAGCTTTGTCTTTTGCGGGGGTGATCCCGCCGCGGCGACAGTGCCGTTGCCTGTCCGGTTCGCCCCCACGAGTGTTGAGCCGCGCATCCGGGAATGCGCGATTTAACCCCCCATGGTTTCGGTGATCAGGTCGTTTGCCTCGTCAAGCGCTTCCTGTGGCGTTTGCTGGTCGGTCAGTGCCGACTGGACCGCGATCGCCATGGTGGTGCCGATCTCGGGCCACTGCGGCACGCGCGGACGCCAATTCGGATCGGTGTCCTCCTTGAGCGAGGTAAGCACCACCTCAACATAGTCCTCGGTGAAGTTCACCACTTCCTGGTAGGCCGGATCGTTCCAGATCGAAAGGCGGTTGACACCGGTGCGAACCACCGCGTCCTCTGTTTCCTTGTAGGTGGCGGAGATCGTTTGCGTGGGACGCGAGGCAAGCCACTGGAGGTAGAGCCAGGTCGCCTTCTTTTTCTCCTCCGACAACGCCTTGTTGATCGGCATCGCCCAGTTCCAGATGCTCGATACGCGGCGGCCTGTTGGCCCCGCTGGCCATCGCTTGTAGCCGGTCTGGCCGGCGACACTCGACTTGGCGGGATTCTCGATCACGGACGCCGTGCTGTTGGCGTCGATGAACTGCGTCACGCCGCCACTGGCAAACGCCTCCATGATCTCGGGCCAGTTCCAGTTTTCGACACCCGCCGGTGCGTAGTTCTGAAGCAGGTCCACGTAATACTGGAGCGCGGCCACGCCTTCCTCGCTGTTGACGGTCGGGCTGCCATCCTCGCCAAACCAGGCCCCGCCGAATTCGAGGAACAACGATGGGTAGATATACATGTTCTGGCCCGCGCCCAGGAAGCCGCGCAACGCCGCCCCGGCTATCTCCGGGCTATGCGCTTCCGCCGCGACCTGGGCGAACGCTTCCAGCGTGTCGGGTGGCTCAAGCCCGAGCCCTTCGAGGACATCGGCGCGATACACATGGATCGTGGCCTCCCCCTCGACCGGCATCCCGTACAGCTTGTCCTCGATCGTGTTCGCCGCTCGCCAGTTGGGAATGATGTCGTCGACATCGAACCATTCGGCGTCGGTCAGCGACGAATCCGCAAGATAGTCGTCCAGCGGATCAACCCAATCGCTTGCGTGGTAGAGCGGCAGGTACATCGGGTCGCCGGTGTGCGACGCGTAGTTCGCGGAACCGGAGGCGAGATCCAGCACGGCCTTCTCGCGCAGCTCCTTGGGCGGAATAACTTCGACGGTGACATCGATCCCGGTCAGCTCGGTAAAAATATCCTTCGTTACCGCCTGGAACTTCTCGAAGTAGTGCGCCGGCGTCATCAGCACATTGATCGACTCGCCTTCGGACTGACGCCAGTCCACCGATGATTCCTGGTATGGAGCGAGATCGGGACTATCGCCGGTTTGAGCAAGCACCGCGGGAAACGACGAGAATGGACGCGCGGATGCCTCGGATGCTCCGGCCAGCGCGACGGTGGAACCAGCGGCTGCCCGGACCAGTGATCGGCGGGAAATACGGCTCATGATGATCCTCCTGAAGATGTCGTGGCTGCGTCGGGGACGTTCGTTCGCCTCATTGTGATGGATGCTCCTGCGCGTCAATCCCCCTTCCATTGCCAAGATTCACATAGCCAAGCTTCGTGGAGATGCGTTCGGCCATGGTGACCACCCGCGGTACGAGCGCACGGGCGCGATCCAGCGAGAGCCGGGTTGCCGGTCCCGCCACTGCTACGGCGGCGACCACGTGACCTTCGTGGTTGTAAATGGGCCCCGCGATGGCGCGGATGTCGGGGGCGAATTCGAGATCGTCGATCGAGTAGCCCCGCGCCCGGATGCGGTCGAGCTCCTCGCGAAGCACTTCTTCCGAAACGATGGTGTTTGGTCCCGGCGCCTCGAGCGTGTTGGCGTCGAGCAGCGCATCGAGCCTGGAGGGTGAGAGGTGCGCCAGCAACATCTTGCCGTTTGCCGAACAGTGCGCGGGCACGGTCGCGCTGCCGACGGTGAGGCTGGCGCGGAGGGTGTGGTGACTTTCCACCTTTTGCAGGTACAGCACATGAAATCCGTGCAATGCGCCCAGGTTCACCGTCTCGCCGGTGTCGGCGGCCAGCTCCTCCAGGAAGGTCAGGACCTGCTGGCCAATACCGAGCCGGTTCAGCACCGCGCTCCCGAGCCGAAATGTTTCGAGCCCGATCAGGTACCTGCCCGTGCCGTCCGACGCGCGTTCCACCAGACCTTCGTCGATCAGCGTGGCGAGCAGCCGGTAGACCGTGCTACCGGGCAAACCAACCGCCGCGCTCAACTCCGCCAACCCCTGACCACCAGGAGTGGGCGCAAGCGCCTTCAGCAACGCGCTGACCCGCTGCACGGAACGGTTGAGCCGGACTCCCGGCGGCTTCTGCTTGAGATCGATCATCGATTTCACCTGATGAAATGCCATTGCACTAGATAACATCAAGCATAGCAAACAGGATCAGCGTGTCAAGTCATTCGCGGTCCAGTCGGGCCGTTGGGGCTACTTCGCGCGGCGATAGCCGCCCAGTGGTCGCGCGGCGGCCACAATGGTCATCCCAACACATCTGAAAAACGCCGTCGGGGGATGCGCTGGAGAAAGCCGGGCTGGTCGAGATCACCGGGGGGCGTGATCACGGCGCGGCGAGCCGAGGCGCAATTCTGGGCACCGCTGGCGAAATATACCCAGAGGGGGTATGCTGGCACCGAATCGCCAGGCGCGGTTCGGCATGAGATCGGGGGTGGACGACCTTCAAACCCGGCTGGGGCGTGTTCTGCCCGATCATGTCCGACCATGACCGTATTCACAGGAGAGATCCATGTTTCCTTCGCGAGTTGACACATTCCGGCCAGCGGCCCAGCGGATGCTGGTGGGAGTTGCGGTTGCCATGGGCTTGGTCTTGGCGCTTTCGACCGCGACCGCGCGTATCGCCGTCACGCAGGATGCGATTCCGCCGCTTCCCGGCTGCGAGGATGCCATGTCGACGCCCGCCGCGGATCACGGCATGGCCCACGGAGCGATGCACGAATCCACACCGGAGGGTCACGCGATGGGTGACACGCAAGAGATGCCGGCGTTCGACCTGGCGTACATCGACATGATGATTCCGCATCACCAAAGCATCATCGCCCTGGCCAATGTTGCGCTGCCAGAGCTGACCGATCCGCGCTTGATCGAGATGGCCGAGAACATCATCGCAACCCAATCGAGCGAGATCGACACACTGTTGGAGTACCGCCAGGCATGGTATGGCGATGCGCCGACAGTGAGCATGGAAGCGATGATGGAAGCCATGCCATCCATGTCTTCGATGCCGATGGACACCATGCGCCGCCTAATGAGTGAAGAGTCTTTGGTGACGACCTTTTGCGCCGCGGAGAACAAGGACCTGGCATTCATCGAGCTGACGATCCCGCATCACCAGATGGCGATCGACACATCGCGGGAAGCGATCGAGCAGGCAGAGCATCCCGAGCTTGTCGAGATTGCGAAGGACGTCATCGAAGCCCAGCAGGCGGAGATCGATGTGCTCCTTCAGGTCAAGGCAGATCTCACCGGCGAAGCAACCCCGGCGAGCTGACCGTGCGTCAGATTCGATTCATCATGGTGTACCAGATCGGTGTGCCTACTTCGGTGGACATACCGTGTCCAATTTCGCTTCCGCCCGCTCCGGCGGGAATCGCACCTTCTCCAGATGCCACAGATCGCGCGGCACCGAGTTGTTGAAGAGCAGGATTTTGGCGTCGTTGGGCGGCGCGTTCCAGGTACTGCTCCCTGACGATACGCCGCTCGTACTCCCATCGCCGCCACTCCGTCTCGGGATCGGATGCGGCGCCATGCGTCGCCGATTTCGCAAACAGGCGGAACGGCCACCAGCGCCGGAACCATTGGCGATCGGTGTCAGGCGGGTCAGCGAGCGGAGTCTCCTCAAGCCGCCGGATGCGGGTGGCCTCGGCGGCGAGGCGTCCGGCGGCGGCCTGAAGCCAGCGATCGAGCGCCTCATGCATGGCGCGCGCCTCGCGGTCCAGCTCGATCCACGCTGGCGCCATGTTCGCGTTCTTCAGGCGGCTGTACGCAAGGTCCAGTTCCGGCTGGTAGGGATTGCGCTCAATCCTGATCGGTTTGCCGGCCTGGGGAAGGTTATCGAATTCGCCGCGGGCGATCGCCTCGCTGAGCGTCTTTTCCACCCAGGAATCGAAACTCTCGATCTCTTCGACCCGGTCGCCTTCACGTCGAAGTGGCATGAGGGATGCTCCTGTTCCCGACATCTACTCCCCGTATTGTGAAAATTATAACAAGATTGCTCGGGCAGATGCGGCGGCGCTGCCCGAGCAACAGTTCCGTTGGCAGTCGGCTTCCGCGAGGCCGCCCGTTCCAGCATGACGGCCCTTGTGCCAGGGACGGACATGCACGCGGTGCGTCCCTACCCCTCCGCCAGATCCTGTGCGGCGATGAAGGCGCTGATGGCGCCGCCCCCACCCGCCAGGAAAACGGCCTTGACGCCCCATTCGATATCCAGGATGCGGGTTTGACCAGACGCGGCAAGGTTCGTGTCGCTCGGTGCGAACAGGAGCCAGTCCGAAAATCCCACCACGGCGCACAATCCCAGCGCGCCAAACGCGATCCAGGCGGGTATGCTGGCGCCTGGTCGCACGAGGACGACCGCCATGGCCACGATCGCGATCACCGCGAACAGGATGCTGAATATCCCGTCGGTTCGCGCTCCATACAGCATCCATCTCTCCGGTCCCGTTGTGGTAATGCGCTCCATGCGCATCCACGGCCCAAACGACCCAAGCAGGACGAGCGACGCGCACATCAGTGTCAGGCCGCCCGGTAGCCAGGGACGCGGCGGTGGCGGAAGTGGCTTCGGCTGCCTGGCGTCCCGGAAGTGGCGCAGGTAATCACGGCGATTGAGCGGAGGAACCGGTTCCCGCGGATTGTCGTCAGGCATGGGACCAGATCCCCGCTGTGGGTTGTGGGTTCGGCGTGGCCGGAGCTGCCGGATCAGGCCGCCATCAATCCCGATACAGTCGCCGGGCAACGAGGTACGTGAGGAACGCCCCAACGGTGCCGGCCAGGGCAACAAGCTTGATGCCCCACTCGACACGGACGATGTTGCCTTGCTCCCCCGGATTGACGCTCGTTTCAGGAGGCGCGAACATGAACCAGTTGAGCAACCCTGTCAGCGCGCACAGGATCAGGGCGCCGAAGGCAACCCAGGCGACAGCGTCGTCGCCGCGCCAGAAGAGCGCGATGAGCAGCGCCATGATCGCGATCGCCGCGAAGAAAAGGGTGAATGCGCCATCGGTGCGCGCTCCGTACAATGTCCATGAATCGGGGGCAGTTTTCGACACGCGCTCATGGTACATCCACGGCCCCAGCGATCCAGCGACGGCCAATCCGGCGCAGGTCAGCGCCAGGGTTGCCAGCAGCCATGGCCGCCGAACCGGAGATGACGATCCCCGCTGCCTCGCCTCCCGGAAATACCGCTGGAAGGCGTTGGCCTGCGCTCCATCGTGACTGATGTTCGGTTGATCATTCGCCATTGAATGCTCGAATCCCATGTGAGGTCTCATTCCGATCATCACCAGGCGTCATGCCGGCCAGGCCAGCGCGTCTTGTCCAGCGAAGCATGACGCCAGCGACAATGGTCGAGTGGCGCGAATCACAACCGCGCGGTTCGCGACCGGTAAGGGTTTCAGTCCGCGTGGTGGGTGCTGGCCCCGATCAGCTCCCGTGTGGTGGCCGCGGCGATCGCCTGCTCCAGGTCGGCGATCTGGTCGTCGACGTGCTCGATCCCGACGGACAAGCGGATCAGCGTGTCCTCGACCTCGGCGCCGGTGCCCGCGACGCTGGCGTGGGTCATCTTGCCCGGATGCTCGATCAGCGACTCGACCCCGCCCAGGCTCTCCGCCAGGGTGAACACCTTCGTCTTCTCGACGATCTTCGCCGCCACCTTGAATCCACCCTTCACCGTGAAGGACACCATGCCGGAGAAGCCCTTCATCTGGCGGGCGGCGATCTCGTGATTGGGATGCGATTCAAGACCCGGATAGTAGACAGTGTCGACGGCCTCCTGCTCGCCAAGCCATGCCGCGACCCGCGCCGCGTTGGCGCTGTGGCGATCCATGCGCACCCCCAGCGTCTTGATGCCGCGCAGGGTTAACCAGCTGTCGAACGGTCCCGGCACGGCGCCGGCGGCGTTCTGGTGGAACTTGAGCGTTTCGTAGACATCGCCGTCGTTGCCGATCACCGCGCCGCCAACGACATCGGAGTGGCCGCCGAGGTACTTGGTGGTGCTGTGCAGCACCAGGTCGGCGCCCAGGCTGAGCGGTTGCTGCAGGTACGGTGAGGCGAAGGTGTTATCGACCACAAGCCGGATGTCACGAGCCTTGACCAGCTCCGCCATGCCGGCGATGTCAACAATGCGCAGGTACGGATTGGTGGGGGTTTCGACCCAGACGATCTTCGTGTTCGGCCGGATCGCCGCCTTCGCCGCATCGAGGTTGGAAAGATCAGCCAGCGAGAGCTCGATTCCGAAGTTGGTCAGCACCTTGTCGAACAGCCGGAAGGTGCCGCCGTAGGTGTCGTTGGACAGCAGGACGTGATCGCCCGGTCGCAACAGGTAGGCGATGTTCTGCGTCGCGGCGAGGCCACTGGCGTAGGCGAGTCCCCATGTGCCGCTTTCGAGCGACGCCAGGGCTTCCTGCAGGGCAGTGCGGGTTGGGTTGTCGCTGCGGCTGTACTCGTACCCGCCCTTGAGTTTCCCGATCGCTTCCTGCGCGTAGGTGCTGGTCTGGTAGATCGGCGTGATCACCGCGCCGGTGGCGGAGTCAGGGTCCTGTCCGGCGTGGATAGCGCGAGTCTCGAAATTGGCGTCGTTCCAGCTATGGTCGTTGGTCATGGTGGTGGATGGGTCCTTTCCTGCTACTCGCTGCACCAAAACCGTCATTCCGAGCTTGTCGAGGAATCCCCGCGCGAAGCGCTCGGCAACTTGTTGCCGCATCGCTGAGGCGAACTATTCCGATTCTGCGCTTCGCGCAGCGGCTTCGCCGGGGGATTCTTCGCTCCGCTCAGAAGGACGATCTTATGGTATTCGCGTTTTTTATAACAACAATGAGCAAAATCGTGACTTCCTACACCGCCGAGCGATGATGCGCGACATGGTTCAGGATATCAGCACGGGTGACGATACCGATCAGCACGCCATCGCGCTGCACCAGCACCGCCGACGCCTTTTCGGCCAGCATCGGGATCACCCGCTCGATGTCCTCATGCGCGTCGACGAGCTGGAATGCCGGCTCCATGATGTCCCGTACCGGTCGGTTGAGCACCTCGGGATCGCGAAAGATCTGGTCGAGCAGGGTGCGTTCCTGCAGCGAGCCGATGATGCTGTGCACTTCGATCCGCTCGCCCGGCCTGGGTCCGGTACAGTCTTCGTCATCGGGGGCGCCCTCGCCCCGAACGACAGGCAGCTGGCTGAGCGCGTACTCATTGAGCAGCTCGATCGCCTGTGAAACTGTCTGGTCACAGGAGACCGCAACGACCTCGGGAACCTTTCCGGTGCGCTCCTCGATCAGGTTGCCCAGGTGCGAAGGACCGTGGAACCGCGCCAGGAATCCGTTCTCGCGCATCCAGTCGTCATTGTAGATTTTGGAGAGGTAGCCACGACCGCTGTCCGGCAGCAGCACGACCACCAGGGCGTCCGGGTCATCGATCTTGCGGGCGACTTCGATCGCGGCATGCACGGCGAGCCCAGTGGAACCTCCGACCAGGATGCCTTCCTCGCGGGTCATCCGCCGCGCCATGGTGAAGGATTCGATGTCGTTCACCTGCACCCAATCGTCCACGACATCACGGCTAAAGGTGCCCGGCCAGAAGTCCTCACCGACGCCTTCGACCAGGTACTGATGGATCTTGTCGGTGGTGTAGATCGACCCCTCCGGGTCCGCGCCGACGACAGAGACGCCAGGATTCTGTTCCTTGAGATACCGGCCGATGCCGGAGATCGTGCCGCCGGTGCCGACACCCGCGACGAAGTGCGTGACCTTGCCCTCGGTCTGCTCCCAGATTTCCGGTCCGGTGGCGTCGTAGTGCGATCGCGGGTTCATGGGATTGAAATACTGGTTTGGCGAAAATGCGTTTGGCACTTCGCGGGTCAGCCGTTCCGCCACCGAGTAGTAGCTCTTGGGCGAGTCGCGATCGACCGACGTCGGCGTGGTCACCACGTCGGCGCCATAGGCGCGAAGCAGCTGGATTTTCTCGCTGGAAACCTTGTCGGGCATCACGAAGATACAACGATAGCCCTTGACCGACGCCGCCATGACGAGGCCAACCCCGGTGTTGCCGGAGGTTGGCTCGACGATCGTGCCGCCCGGCTTGAGCCAGCCGCGTCGTTCGGCTTCCTCGATCATGCGGATGCCGATGCGGTCCTTGACAGAGCCGCCCGGGTTCATCATCTCCATCTTGGCGTAGACGGGTGTGCGGATTCCCTGCGTGACCGAGTTGAGCCGGATCAGCGGGGTATCACCGAGCGCGTCGATCACATTGTCAAAGACCCGCGAGCCGGTGTGGTTCTCCGCGGTGGCTGCGCGCCCGGCTCGTTCGGCCGTCATGCGCTGCGCGCTGCGTAGACTGGTCATGGTGCCTGTGCCCTCTTTCTTTCTGGTTGCGGGAAGGAGAATAGGTTCGGCGTGCTGGGGCGACGGGCGCGGAACGACATCAGGAATGCCGGATGGGAAACAACCGGAACCCGCCCGGTCAGACCGGGAGGTTAACGGTCGCGGCGCCCGTCGCCAGTACAGGCGCAGGCGCGGCGACAGGGAGAGGTTCCGGTGAGCGTCCAACGATCGATCATGTCGATCGACGTCGCACATCCCGCACCCCCGGAAAGCAGGGATGATGTTCGATTGTGCGAGGACACATTGATCGCCATGGCGATCTTCTCCGGCGAGCGCTGGCCGATCAACAGGTGACCCGCCAGGCGGTACGAATCGCAATAACCGTAGTTTACGCCATCTGGCGAGTTGGTGGTGTGGTCGGTGCGCCGATGACGTCCTCGGCGAGGTGATCGCGTACGGCGTTCCAGTGACGGGTGATCGTGCGGCGGCTGACGCCCAGGTCGCGGGCGATGGCGGTCAGCGTCTCGCCCGCGCCGATGTGACGCCGCAGGATGATCCCCTGGATGGCGGGAAGATCGCTGGCGATGGCGTTGAGCAGCGCCATCGCCTCGTCGGAGGCGGCGCTGCCGTCGTGCAGCCAGTTGTGGTCGCCGATCGGCACGAGCGTCATCCGCGGCGGCACCCCCCGGCGCGCGACGCCGCGAAAGATGGCGTCACGCAGTCGCCAGGGAAAGGTAGCGAGCACATAACGCCCGAAGGGACGCTCAGGGGTCCAGTTCCGGATGAGCTCATCGAAGACGATCCATGCTTCCTGCTCGACATCGTCACGTTCCCAGACGCCAACTTGGTCCGGTCGCACCCGGGGCGGGTGGATGCGATTGATGATCCGGGCGAGTTTGGGGCGAAAGGCGAGGTAGAGCGCGGCGCGAGCGTCGGCGTCACCGAGATGGGCGCGTTCGACCGTTGGCGCGAGCCGCCGCTCCAGGGTTAGGGAAAGGTCGTCAGCGGCGTTCACCACCGGGACCAGCGCCGGCGCGCCAGGCGGGGGTTGCCCGCGCTCCGGAATCCGGCGATCGCGAAGGCGCTGGCGCAGCCGGGATGTCTGGCGGACAGGCGGAATCCAGGACGTTGACATTGAGAAGGGTGCCTCCATCGTATGGTCGGGGTGAAACGGTCGACGTGGAGGCTCTTCGGAGCTCGGGACTGTGGTGTTGCATGCGTCGGGCAAGAACGATGTGTCATTGCGAAAGGGCGGCAGACCCTGTTGTACAGACCGGAAATCGCGTGGGATATCCGACCGCGGGATTTCTTCGCCGGGCGGCGGTATCATCACACCGGTCGAAATGGCAATTCCACTGAATTGACCCTGTCAGTCCTCCGGTCCGGGGAGCGAGCCGGTGAGCGTGTCCAGGTCGAGCCGGTGTTCGGTGGCGCAGCGCGGGCAGACGGTTTGCACGGCGCCAAACCCGGAGAGGTGCCAGTAGCGATCGCGAACCTTGATGTTGAGCTGGCCGTGCTCGGTCCAGGTGGCAAGCAACACCGGCGGTTGCTGGCAGCCACATTCCCAGCGGTGGGATGGCGGGGTGACACGGATCACGCGGGGTTGGGTTTCCGATGCGGCTGGATGGTGGTTTGGTGACGTCATGTTCGGTCTTCCCTTCCCCTGTAGACGGCGACTGGTTCACCCGTTGGCGGGGCGTTCAGCCGGGTACGAACGGAATAGAACATTTGTTCTATTCCGGAGTCTAGAGAGATCGGCCATGATTGTCAAGGGGCAGCGAGGGGTGTCGGTCCAGTGGTTACGCAGCGGCCACGGTCGTCCGGCGCGAGTACCAACATCCGCGGTACCCAGATACGCCATCGCTGTATAATAAGGGTGGATGACCTTCGTGGTGGGAAAAGTCCGTCACCCACGCCTTTTCAGGAGATGTCCGACATGGACGTGCGGACCGAAGGTCATTCCCTCTTCATGTAGTTCCCACGACTCATGCGATTCTTGAGCGCACCGGGCCTCTTCGGGCTGTAGAGCGTCACCATGTTCATGCTTCCGTTGGCGTCTCGGCCGAATACCACCAAAGTTCGCCGTCCTTCATCTTCAAAGAACACATGCCATGATGCTGGCCTATTGGGATCCGGACCTGCATAGTCCCAACTGCTGAGATAGAACTCAATCCTCTCCGCCTGGCGTCGTTCATTTGCCTGACCGTGGGTACTTAACACAAGAGTGTGTTTGTTCCTGGCCCATCTCAAGACCGGCGTGTCGATGCCAAGAGCAATTTGCAAATCCTCTGGCAACACCACGCGATGCTGCGCGTCTTCCCACTCCATCACTGGCAAGGTGTCCTCATTCCAGATGCCACCGGAGCGGCGGCGAGCCTGTGAATTGTAGGGGCTCACTTCGAACCGTGACGATGAGCAGGAATCCGAATCCACGTGCTACCTCATCATTCAATTGCCACTGATGGTATTCCCATCGAAGCGAGCGTTCAGTGGTGCAGATCTCCGATGCCATCATGCCACGGAGAACTCCATTGCGCATTCCGCTCATGTCAGGAGTCGGCGGCGAAGCGCGCACAGGGCAAGGCTTGTGTCTTCCCTTGTCGAGTGAAGCTCCAATCGTGCGCTTGAAAAAATTACTACTACGTCGTACTATACGACGAGGTAGTACGAGGTCGTAGTGTCTCGGTGAGTGGCCGCGACACGATCTTGTCATCACATGAAAAAGGACAAGCACCTGTGTCACGTTTGACCGCGTTATCGCTCCGGCAACGATCCGTTGTCGTTTTACTCACACTGCTGATCGCGCTCGCCGGAACCTTCGGCGTCACTCAGCTCCGGAGCGAGCTCCTGCCCAACATCGAAATTCCCATCCTGACCGTCATCACCACCTACCCCGGCGCCGGCCCGCGGGCGGTGGATGATCAGGTTTCACAGCCCATCTCCCAGTCGCTCACCGGCGTGACCGGGCTGAAGTCGGTCCAGACGACATCCTCCGAAGGATTCTCGATCGTTGTCGCCGAGTTCGACTATGGCGCGGACATGGGCGCCCGGCAGGACGATGTCTCCCAGGCGCTGACGAATGTGCCTTTGCCGGACGGCGCGGAGACGCCCAACGTCGAGCGCATCAATCTCCAGCAGTTCCCGGTGATTCAGCTGGCGCTGTCGTCGGAAAGTGGCGACCTGGCACAGGTGCGGGAGATCGCGCTGTCCCAGTTCGTTCCCGCACTCTCGTCGGCGAGCGGCGTCAGCCGGGTCGAGGTCACCGGCGGACCGGAGGAGCAGCTCCGGATTACCCTCGATCCGGCGGCACTGGCCGAGAATGGCATCACCCCAGATCAGGTTTCCGCCGCGTTGCGCGCGAACAATGTCAGCATGCCAGCCGGTACCATCCAGGCGGACGGATCGACCCTGCCGGTGCGGGTCGACAGCCAGATCACATCGATCGAACAGCTGGAAAGCCTGATTGTCGGTTCTTCGCCAGGTGATTCACCGGAGCCGATCACGCTCGGTGAAGTCGCCGGGATCGAGATCGTTCAGACCGAAGCCAGCGGCATCGCCCGCACCAATGGCGAGCCGAGCATTGCGCTCGATGTCTACATGGCGCAGGGCGCCAACACGGTTGACACCGCCGACGCCGTCAAGTCACAGCTCAATGAGATCGAAGAGGATCTGGCCGGTACCGAATCCGATGTCACCGTCACGGTCCTTCAGGACCAGTCGATCTATATCGAGGACTCGATCAGCGCGCTGGTGCGCGAGGCGGGCTTCGGCGCGATCTTCGCGGTGCTGGTGATCCTCGTCTTCCTGCTCAGCGTGCGGTCGACCATCGTCACGGCGATCTCGATCCCGCTGTCGATGCTGATCACCTTCATCCTGCTGTGGTGGCAGGGAATCTCGCTCAACATCATGACGCTGGGCGGTCTCGCCGTCGCCGTTGGCCGCGTCGTCGATGACTCCATCGTCGTGCTCGAGTCGATCTACCGCCATGTCCAACGCGGCGAAAGCACGCGCAAGGCGACCCTGGAAGGCGCGAAGGAGGTCGCGATGGCCATCACCGCGTCCACCCTGACGACGGTCGCGGTCTTCCTGCCGCTTGCCTTCGTCGGTGGGCTGATTGGCGAGATTTTCCGCCCCTTCGCGCTGACGGTGACCTTCTCCCTGCTGGCCTCGTTGCTGGTCTCGCTGACGATCGTGCCGGTGATGGCGAGCATCTTCATCCGGCGTGACAAAATCCGACCGGTGTCGGACAGCAATGTCATTACCCGCATCTACGAGCCGATGGTGCGCTGGGCGCTGAATCGTCCGGTCTGGACGCTGGTGATCGCCTTCGCGGTGCTGATCGGCTCCTTCGGGCTGGTACCGCTCATCGGCACGTCGTTCCTGCCATCGTCCGGTGACAAGGGCGCGTTGATCGAAGTTGAGTATCCGGCGGGAACGTCCCGCGATTCCACGATGGAAGGTGTGGCGCAGGTCGAAGGGATCATTCAGGATGTCGCCGAGGTCGAAACCATCCAGAGCCAGGTTGGCGGCACCGGCTTGCAGGCCGTCTTCCTGGGCAGCAGCAACAGCGCCGCGAACATCACCGTGCTGTTCGACGACAGTGTCAACCTGAATGACACCCTGGAGACGGTGCGCGCCGCCCTTGCCGAACGAGCCAATGACGCCGACACCACGGTCACGAACCTGGATGCGGCCGGCAGCGGCGGGAACGCCGTATCGATTGTGGTTACCGGCGTTGACTACGAGCAGGTCTCCGCCACCGCGCGGGAGCTGACCGATCAGCTCGCCGGGGTCGATAACCTCACCAATGTCGAGAACGACGTGGTGAGCGCCAAGCCAGAGCTGATCATCACGGTCGATTCGCAGGCAGCGGCGTCCAACGGCACAGCCAGCGCCGCCGTGGCGAATCGCGTCCGGCAAGCGCTGACCGGCGTTCCGGCGGGTAACCTGACGATTGACGGCCAACTCCTGCCGGTCATGCTGACCATCGGTGGCGCCACCGATGCCGGCTCGCTCGCCGCGCTGCCGGTGGCCGGTGGTGGCGAGGTCACCCTCGGCGACATCGCCACGATCGAACAGGGCGAGGGGCCGGTGCAGATCACCCGCATCGACGGCGAGCGCTCCGCCACCGTCTCCGCGACGATCACCTCGGAGGAAACCGGCGGCGTGCTGGCGGATGTCAACGCGCTGATCGATGATTACGAAGCGCCCGATGGCGTCGATGTCAGCACGGGAGGCGTCGGTCAGGACCAATCCCAGGCGTTCACGAGCATGGCGATCGCCATCCTGGTGGCGATCGCGGCGGTGTACATCGTAATGGTGGCAAGCTTCAATTCGCTCACAACGCCGTTCGTGATCCTGTTCAGCCTGCCGCTGGCGGTGATCGGCGTGCTCGGCGCGCTGTTCCTGACCGGCAAGACGCTCGGCCTGCCGGCCCTGATCGGTGTGCTGATGCTGGTCGGTATCGTCGTGACCAACGCAATCGTGCTGCTGGAGTACGTGATCGAGCTCCGCCAGCGAGGGCACACACTCAGGGAGGCGCTGATCGAAGGTGGCAAGGTTCGCGTCCGCCCGATCCTGATGACCGCTTTCGCGACGATCTTCGCGCTGACGCCGCTGGCGCTGAGTGGCGAGAGCAGCGCGATCATCGCCTCGGACCTCGCGGTGGTGGTCATCGGTGGATTGCTGACATCGACCTTCCTGACCCTGCTGGTCGTGCCGGTGATCTACCAGTTCATCGGTGGCTGGCAAGAGCGGCGGGATGCAAAACGGGCGGCGCGGGAGGAAGAGCGAGCGTCTCGATTTGGTTCGACGCTTGAGCCGTCGTCCGCCGCCGAATAGGCGGCGACAACATGACGCGGCGCGACTGGTGAGGAAATCGCGCCGCATGATCCAGGGGGATGGGCACTTGAACGATCAGACTGGCGGATATGGAGCCACTCCCAGGTCGGAGCGGGACCGGCGAGAGACCATCAACGCGTTCTCGGATGCCATCGAGACCATCTCTCGTTCGCTGGTGCAGGTCTTCGTGCGCCAGCTTTCGTCCGATGGCATTACGATGCTCCAGTACCACGCCTTGCGAGCTATCGTGACCCTCGGTCCCGACATTGACATGAGCGCGATTGCGACCACCACCGGGCTACCGGCCAGCTCGATCACCAGCATCGTCAACCGGCTTGAAAAGCTCGGTCTGGTCGTGCGACATCACGACAGCACCGACCGGAGGCGTGTGGTCGCAACGACCACGGAGGATGGCATGGCGCTGATGCGACTGATCCAGGCGCGGGAGCTGGAGCGGCTGGATCAGCTCCTCGCGAGCACCGCCACCGGGGATCTGACAGTCTGCCTCAAGGTCTTCCACGACATCGAAAACCGCATGAGCGAGCTGTACCATCCCCGGTAGACTCGGACTTTGGTGCCTGTAGGCTCAGGCTTTGATGCCCGAGTACCACGTGAACACCATGCCACAACCGTCGCTGGGTGCGAAAGACCCGGTACTACACATCGTCCTCGATGCACGTCGAGTGCGAACAAGCGTGCAGGCAACATGCGCGCAAGGCGCACTCTGCCGCATCGTCCCCGGGAGGTAAACACCCATGCCCGCACAGTCCGACATCGTAACGCTGACAACCGATCGGCAATTCGACGCCGCTCGCGCCTCACATTCCATCATTCACGACGGCGCGCCCGCGTCATTCTGGGAAGACGCGTTGCACCGGCATCCGATCTGGGCGGCCGAGGGCGCGCACCGGGCGGTCTTCGACGGGGATCGCCCGGTCTCGCTGACATCGCTGGGCGTCTGGGAGCAGCGATTCGGCGCGACAACGCTCACGGCGGGTGAGATCGGCCTCGTGGGGACGTTGCCGGAGTACCGCGGGCGTGGTCTCAGCCGTCTCCTGATGGAGAGCTGGATCGACTCGATGCGCGAGCAACGCGTTCCGCTGATGTACCTGTTCGGCATCCCCAACTTTTACGAGCGATGGGACTTTCAGTACGCCGTTCCTGATTACGTAAATGCCTTCCTGTCCATCACGCACGATCCTCTGGCCGCCTGCGCCGTGCGGGAGGGAACTGTGCGACCGCTGAATCTCGATACGGATACGGAACAGGTGCTTGACCTGATCGCCCTGGTGCACCGGGATGTGCCATGTTCCCCGCTCATCGACGCGCGCATGCTGCGCTACATGGTGGGCCGATCGGATGCGCATGGCGTGGACTGGCGCGTGATCGAGGACGACCGGGGCGATATCTGCGCGGTGGTGCGATGGAAGCGCTGGGCCGAAGGCATCGGTCCGCAGGCGTCTGGCGCCGTGACCTTCGTCGCCACTCGTGACGAGGCGGCGCGCGGCATGCTGGCGGCGGTGTTGCTCGATCACCTGGACGCCGCGAACCAGGCCGAGCTCGCGCTTGCCATCCCTCCGCACGGACCATTCGGCGAATGGCTGTTCCCGCGGGGCGCGCGCGCCAAATCGGACTCGTCCATCTTCCGTGGTGGCTATGCCGGCATGTATCGCATCAACGACCTGGTGACGGTGCTGAATGCCGCGCGCACGTGCTGGGATGAGCCATTGCTGATTGCCCGGCATGCGGGCACAACGGTGACCTTGCGCGCCGGTCGCGACGATGAACAGCGCGCCACGATCATCATTGCCGATGACGAAATCACCATTTTGCCCGGTGATGGCGGTGTCGAAATCGAGGCGCCGCCCGCGGTGACCGTGCCGTGGGTCACCGGATGGCGATCGGCGGGAGCGTGGCTCGATCGTCTCCCCTACCCCGCCCTTCCCGGACCGCCGTTCGATCCTGGTGACCCCGACAAGGTGAGCCCGGAGGTGGCGGCATTGCTCCGCGACCTCTTCCTGGGGTGCCACCCGTTCATTGGCGATACCTACCAAGGCGGATGACATCACGCATGCAGCCTCGGGTGACGTACTCAGCCATCCGAGATGCGGAAGGGAATCAGCCACGGTCGTGCCGGGCCTGCCAGGTGCCATGTTGACCGATGTCGAACGAGCGGCGACGCTGTCGTGAGCGTTCATGGCGCTATCACCATGGAATCCCTGAATCTATTCGTTGATTGACAGGAAGCGAGAACCGCATGTCGAGTGTGCTCATTACCGGAGCGAGGGTGATTGACGGTACCGGGAACCCCTGGATTCATGCCGATGTGGTGCTGGATGGCGAGCGCATCGCCGATATCGCGCCTCCTGGCGCCGTCGACCGGTCGTCGGTGCATACCGTCGTGGACGCGGACGGCATGATCTGCTGTCCCGGCTTCATCGACATCCAGTCTCACTCGATCGTGCCGTTCCTGACCGACCGGCGCTCGGTGTCGAAGGTGACGCAGGGTGTCACCACCGAAATCCTGGGCGAAGGCTGGACCCCCGCCCCGTTCGGCGGCGAGATCGACGCGCCGTTCACCATTAGCCTGGTACACCGGCTGGAAGAAAACTACGACTACTGGGACAAGCTCGGTCGCACCTGGACCCGGTTCGGCCAATGGCTGGCCGACCTGCAGGACCGTGGCGTCTCGGTCAACATCGGGTCGTTCCTCGGTGGTGGCTCGCTTCGCAAGTACGGCATGGGCGAGCGCATGGGTGAGCCGAACGAGCACGAGCTCGACCTGATGCGCAAGGCCACGCGGGAGTCGATGGAGGACGGCGCGTTCGGCATCGCCACGGCGTTGATTTATCCCCCCGGCGCCTATGCCGGAACCGATGAGCTGGTCGAGGTGATGAAGGTTGTTGCCGGCCACAACGGTGTGCACATCACGCATATCCGCTCCGAAGGCGACGAAATATACGAAGGACTCGACGAAGCGATCGACATCGCGGAGCGCTCCGGTGTCGCCACCGAGATCTATCACCTCAAGGCGGCGGGCCGGGAGAACTGGCCCAGGATGGCGACCGTGATCGAGCGCATTACCGAGGCGCGCAATCGCGGGCTCGACATCGGCGCCGACATGTATCCCTACGATGGATCCGGCACCGGCCTGGCCGCGTGTCTTCCCCCATGGGCGTCAGCGGACGGGAAACGCTACCAGAACCTCAGGAACCCGGAGATGCGGACGAAGATTCTCGAAGAGATGCGGAATCCGAACGGTCACTGGGAGAACCTCGGCGCGCGGTCGGGTCCGGACCATGTGCTGCTGGCCGAATTCGGCAAGCCGGAGCACAAGAAGTTCCAGGGGCGGTTCCTGGACGATGTGGCGGCGGAGCTTGGCCTCGACTGGCATGAGGCGATCGTTCACCTGCTCGACAGCGAGGGGCAGGACATCTTCACGATGTACCTGATGATCAGCGAGGACAATCTCAAGCGGCAGTTCCAGCAGGAATGGATCAAGTTCGGCACCGACGCGGGCGGCGTCGATCCGGCGTGGGCGGTCGAAAAGGGACTCGTGCATCCCCGCGCCTACGGCACCTATCCCCGCATCCTGGGGCATTATGTCCGCGAGAAGGGCTACATGAGCTGGGAGGACGCGATCCGCAAGGCGAGCTCGGCGGTGGCGGACCGGCTCGGCCTGCGGGATCGCGGTTTGCTGCGAGCCGGGATGTGTGCCGACGTCGTGGTGTTCGATCCGGAGACCGTGATCGACAGGGCCACCTACACCGATCCGCATCATCTGTCGGTCGGCATCCGCGACGTTTTCGTGAACGGCACGGCGGTGCTTCGCGACGGCGAGCATACCGGCGAGCTGCCCGGCAAGCGGGTCAACGGTCCCGGCTACCGGCACGATGTTGGGGGGTAGCTGACACGCGAGCACAACCCATGTGGCGGGTAGATTTATCGGTATCTCGGGTGACCACGTATACTCCCCGCATGATGATATCGACGCCTCCCACCAACGAACCAGACTGGATCCAGGCCGCCCGGCGATTGCTGGGCGACGATCTCTCGGTGCAGTCCGAGCGTGACCAGACCGTGGCCGTCGCGGATGCGACCGCTCGCATCCGCGCCTGGCAGGCGCCCGCCACGATCGAACGCATCGCGGCGTTGCGGGCGCTCCATGGGGTAGTACCTGACAACGCGACCTGGCTGCCGCGCCCGGTTGGCACAGCCGATCAGGTGGTCATGATCGCTGGCCAAATGTTCGATGCGTGTTCCGCTGTATCAGGACTTCCGCTGAACCGCCACGGGGAATTCAATGTCCCCGGGCATGGGATCGTGAACATCCCCCTGCACGAAACCGCGGACCATGGCGACATGCTGGTCGAAGCGGCTCGCGCATTGGCGCAGCTCCACGAGGCGACACGGGAACATGCGGCGCTCTCTGGCGTTGCGACCTCCACCGCGGTGGAGCTGCACAAGGGGGCGGCCGCGCGCTGGCAAGACGCTCGCAAGCGCCTGGGAGCGCAAGCCGAATCGCTGATCGAGGTGCGTCGCTGGTTGCGGTGTGGCAACCGGGTGATTCCCGTGGCGACAGAGCACATCGGCGAATCGACCGATGTGGCTGGCGCGCAATCCGTGCTGATTCACGGCAACATCTGGCCCGCCTACCTCCGGGTCGATGATCCATCCCGCCCTTCGTCACTGCTCGGCGTGACCGGCTGGGATCATGCGGCGGCCGGATCGCCCGTGCTGGACCTGGCACAGCTCAGCGTGCGCGTAACGGGCTGGTCGGAGGCGACCACAGAGTCCGTGCTGGGCGCGTACAGCGATCACGCGTCACTGCCTCCCGCCGCGCGCCGCCTGGTGCCGGTGGTCGCGGCGATCGACCTGCTCGATCAATTGGGACGACTGTTGGAGATCGCGTACCTCGACGACGACATCGCCAACGATCCGGCGCAACCCTTCATCCGGGGTGGGATCAAGGTGCTGCTGCGATCGCTGGAACGGCTGACCAACGTCCTCGTCCCGCCCGAACCAGTCCAGCGGCGTTTTTATGGTGGTGGCAGGTCTAAAGGAACAACCCCGCGACGGTCGCCAGCAGCGCGAACACGAGAATCATCCCGATCGCCCCGATCGTCACGGCGACGAAAGCGCCGATAAGGCTGAAGGTCGCCGATCGATCCGCCTGGCGTATTTCCGCCTGTTCAAACGCGGTTGGCTTGCGGCGCAGCTTCGAGGCATGAGGGTCATGTCCTCCCGTGCCTGGCCCACCCAAACCGCCCACGTAGCGGTTCATGATCTGGTCCTGGACTTCCTGGACGCGAATGGCCTGGTCGTATTCCCGCCGCTTGACCGGATCTTTCAGCACCGCATAGGCCTGATTGACATTCTTGCAAAACTGCTCGGCGCGATCACGACCGGATGGCGGAACCCGATCCGGATGACACTCCTTCATCAGGCGGCGATACGCCCTGGTCACCTCGGATGGAGTCGCCCGGAAATCTATACCCAGAAGCTGGTACAGGGTGTCGGCGTTGGGATCGGATCGTGCGGTTTGCTGGGCCAAAAACCAGGCGCCTTTCTGACCGGTTGTTGTTCAGGGGCGGGGTCCGCGATGCATCCCCGCCATGCTCCAAGTTTACCGTGATTTGGCATGATGGCGACACTGATGGCGGTGGGTACACTCGGTAGCCTGATAGTGGCATGATTCAGGCATGGAGATTTGGAGCGAGCGTGTGTTTCGCCCACCGCTTTTATTGCGGTCGACATCGCTGAACCCGGGGAGGAGTCGTGATGCGTTTGAACGTGGTGACAGTGCCGTATCGCTACGACGAGCTGCGGGACGGATTGGGACTTGGTCCGGGCGCCCTGCTGGATGCCGGGCTGATTGAGGCATTGCGCGAGGCGAATATCGACGTGAGTGACCCGGTCGAGGCACACCTCGCGGACGACGAGCGTATCGACGGGCCGATCGCGGTGAACATCGGCAGGCTTGGCGCGCAAGTCGGCCATAATGTTGCAAGGGGACGCAAGGATGGCGGGCGCGTGCTGGTGCTGGCGGGGGACGACACGGTCAGCGTCGGCGTGATCTCGGGGCTTCAGCTCGAACACGGCGCTGGACACAGGATCGGGATCGTCTGGTTCGATGCGCATGGCGATTTCAACACGCCGGAAACCTCGGTGAGCAATATCCTGGCCGGTATGCCCCTGGCGATCCTCGCCGGGCTGGCCGGGCCGCTCTGGCGAGAGTCTGCCATGCTGGCCGCGACGATCCCGACTGATCGCATCGTCATCGCCGGGGTGCGCGAGCTCGACGACGCCGAGGAGCAGCTCTTGCGCTCGACCGATGTGCGAATCCTGCGGCATGCGGAGTCTCTCTCCGGGTCAACGTTCATGGATACGATGGAACGGCTTGCGACGAATGTCGATGACATCTATATCCACATCGACCTCGATGTCCTGGACCCGTCCCTGGTGCCGAGCTCATCAACGCCGAGTGCGCGAGGCATGACGCTGAAACACATGGAGAAGCTGTTGGGTCAGGTCTTCGCCACCCACAAGGTCGCGGTTGTCGGCGTCGCCGGGTTGAATCCCCGCGCGGGGCAACGCGGCACACGATCGACCGAGTCCACCAAGGCCCTGCTGGTTGCATCGATTCCACGCTGGCTCGGGCAGGGAGGCGATGCCGCGTGACCAGCCTCGACCAGCCAACCCATCCTCTCGCGGACGAGCTGACAACGGTGTTTGCCGTCCTGGTCGAGCAGGGCGCGATTGACATCGTGGCGGGCGATCGGGATGATGCCTGGGAGGTGCAGGCGGACCAGTGGACGCTGGCCGTTGAGGGTTGGCCACTCACCCTGGCGTTCCTTGCCATCGATGAGGAGCCATCGCGCTCCGGCGAGCTGCGGCTCGCGCTGCACACCGCGCTCGGCCCTGGCGACCTGGCCGCCATGCGGCGCCTGGATCAGGTGCTCGATGGAGCGCTGCGACAGGCATTGGGTCGCTCGGGCGACGCATTGTCATCCGAGCTGGCGAGCTACCTCGCCGGTGGCGAGCGAGGTTAGTTGCCTGAACACATTGTCTGCTCGTGGCGGATCTTGTGTCGACCTCAAAGGCGGACACACCTGTACGGACCGGAGACGTGCCCTTACCTGCGCTCCGTGCTCCTGATGCGGTGGTCGTTCAGCTGGCATGAGATACTGACGCGACACGGGACGAGCTCCCGGCTATCGACGAACCCCGCACGGATTGACGCTTCATCGAAACGTGCCTCCGAACCACGAAAGCATTCCATGACCATCCCCGTTCTTTCCAAACGCCATTCATCGGAAGCGGCGGCGGCATCGTTGCGCGATGACGGCGCGATCCTGCTTGTGTCCTGCTACGAGCTCGGGCACCAGCCGCTGGCGATCGCCAACGCGGCGGCATCGCTGCGTGACGAGGGCTTTGTCCCCGCCGTGCACGACCTGGCGATCGATGAGCTGGCGAATTCGCCGCTCGACCGCGCGGCCTTGGTGGCGATCAGCGTGCCGATGCACACCGCGATGCGGCTTGGTCAGCGCCTGATCGCGCGGATCAGGGCGTCCCATCCGGACACCATCATCGCCTGTATCGGGCTCTATGCCACCCTGAACGCCGATCACATCTTCGGCGCCGGTGGGCACGCCGTCATCGCCGGGGAATCGGACGGTCCCCTCCGTGCGATCGCCAACCTGGTCGACGCCCGCGGCTCACTGGAGGCCGCGCGACTTCCAGGTGTGATGACACCCGCGAACAGGCAACCCGAGAAACCGGCCAAATCACTATTTCCACAACCGGTGCGGGACAACCTCCCGACGCTGCGTTCCTATGCCGGTCTGGAGCGAGACGGCACGATCGTTCCAACCGGATATGTGGAAGCGACACGTGGATGCCATCACACCTGCACGCATTGCCCGATCACACCGGTGTATGGCGGGCGGCTGGTCGTGGTGCCACGGGATCGGGTGATCGAGGATATCGCGCGCCAGGTGGAGATGGGTGCGCGGCACATCACCTTCGGCGATCCCGACTTCTTCAACGGCCCAGCGCATTCGCTTCGCATTCTTCGTGAAATGCGGGACCGATGGCCCGAGCTCACCTTCGACGCGACGATCAAGATCGAACACGTTCTGGAACATCGCCAGCGCCTGCCAGAGCTTGCCGAGCTCGGTTGCCAGTTCGTCGTGTCGGCGGTCGAGTCGCTCAACGATGAAGCGTTGCTGCGCATGAAGAAGGGGCATGACGCCCCGAGCGTCGCCGGGGCGATCGCCCAGCTCGACGCGGTTGGCATCCCCATGCGGCCATCCCTGTTGCCGTTTTCGCCGTGGGAGTCGATGGAGAGCTACCTTTACCTGCTGCGGTTCATGGCGGAGCAGGGCATGACCCGCCACATCGATCCGGTGCACTGGAGCATCCGGCTGCTGATTCCACCGGGTTCCGCCGTGCTCAATGACCCGGACACCGCGCGCTGGCTGGGTCCGCTCGACATGGATGCGCTCACCTACGAGTGGACGCACACCGACCCGCGCATGGAATCGCTCCAGCAAACGGTTGGCATGCTCGCCGAAAATGGCGATGCCTGCCAGCAGGACTACCACGAGACGTTCGCGTCCATCTGGGCGGCGGCGCATGAGGCGGCTGGCCTCGCGGCGCCGGACATCCCGGCGACGAAGGTGCATCGACCCAAACCTCCCCGGTTGACCGAAAGCTGGTTCTGCTGAGCAGAGCCAACCGCGCGGCAGTTGTCGCGCTAACCAATTGTCAACTGGGTGCCTGGGCTATACTGAAGACATGGCAGAGACTGTCGCACCGCACCAACCGCTGAGCGTCGAGACCTACCTCGAGCTCGAAAGAGAAGCGTCCATTCGCCACGAATACGTGGGCGGCATGTTGTATGCCATGACCGGCACGTCCAAGCGGCATAACCGGGTTGCGATCAATATCCTTGGGAAGCTCGTAGAAGCCGCGGATGGAACACCGTGTCGGGTTTACATGAGCGATGTGAAGGTACGGACGCCTGACGATGCGTTCTACTATCCGGACATCATGGTGGCTTGCGAGCCAGAGTCTGGCGACCCCTACGTCGAACACCGTCCGTGCCTGATCGTGGAGGTCATCTCGCCCAGCACTGAGTCCGTTGACCGCCGCGAGAAGGTGGCGGCATACAAGAGGATTCCCAGCCTGCGGGCCCACCTTATCGTCGATCAGGAAAGTCCCAGGCTCGAACGCCACTTTCGCACCGAGCAGGGCCAGTGGTTGCACGCCGTCCTGATTGGCGAAGGTGATTTCCCTGTACCCTGCCGCAGAACCCATTGACGTTGCAGGCATCTACAAGGGGTTACACGCAATTCCCTGACGGCTGGCCAACCCACCCGCCCATGTCCGTCTGTGTTTCTGCTATGCTGGGACTCCTCACATTGATCCGTTTCACACCACCTCGTGCCGTCCTGAATGGTTTGAAAGGAAGCAAATGATGGAAACGCGACGCCTTGGCCGAACCGGCCACCAAAGCACCGTCCTCAACCTCGGAACCTATGCCATCGGCGTGCTGTCCCAGGACGACGCCGATCGCGCCATTGAAAACGCGCTGGAACACGGTATCAATCATTTCGATGTCGCGCCGAGCTACGCCGACGCCGAGTTGCGCCTGGGCGACTATCTCCGGCGGCATCCGCTGCCCAATGTGTTCATCAGCTGCAAGACGCAACAACGCGAGCGAAAGCAGGCGTCGGAGCAGTTGTATCGCACCCTCGACCGGCTTCATCGCGAAGCGTTCGATCTCTACCAGTTCCATGCTGTCTGCTCCTCACAGGATCTGGATGATGTGCTGGCGCCCGGCGGCGCCGCCGAGGCAGTCAAAGCCGCCCAGGAGGAAGGCATCGTCTCGCACATTGGCATTACCGGGCACGGCCTGGAGGCGCCCGCCGTTCACGCGGAGGCGACCAAACACCTGGAGCTCTCCACCGTGATGACGGCGTGCAACCCGTTCCTCTACACCATCCCATCATTTCGACGGGACTGGGATGCCCTGATGCAGGTGGTACAGGAGAAGGATATCGGCGTGCAGGTGCTGAAGGCGGGCGCCAAGGCGTCATGGGGCGAGCGGGAGCCGGTATTCAACACCTGGTATGAGCCGTTGGCGGATCAAGACGCGGTGAATCGCTCGGTTGCGTGGGTTCTGAAGACGCAGCCGGTGACGACGCTGTGCTCATCGGGCGACGTGGCGATCCTGAAGCTGATGATCGAAGCCGCGGAACGGTATCCAACGATGCCGGACATGACGGCGGAAGAGATCGTGGCGGCGGTGCCAGGCTACGGAAACATCTTCGAAGCGGCATAGTTGCGCGCGATTCATTCCAGGTTCATGTGCCATTCACGGAAGTTTCATCACCAGGGTGGATAATCAGGATTGTACTGAGGTGGCGGTTCCGGCTCGCTGTCGGAGCCGCCACCCGCGCTGTCTACCCCGCTTCGTCAATCCGGCGAAGTCTTGTCATCAGGAGAAGCCACACATGCGCCCTTCGTCCCGAACGGGATCACATGCCCGCGTCATTTCACCGGATCGGTCCGGCATTCGTCAATGGTCCTGGATAGTACTGCTTTCGCTGCTGATGCTGGCGGCAAGTCTTGCCAGCTCGGCGGTGCTCGATACCGCCGCTGGCGCCCAGGACGCCACCGGGGTTGCCGGCGATTCGCCCGATGTCGCGGATGTCGCGGATGTCGTCAATCCGTCGGTCGTGACGGTCTACACCTACTCTCCCAGCTTTGCGCCGGGATCGACCGGACTGGCGCCAACCGGCGCAGGTTCGGGTTGGGCCTACACGGATGACGGCTATGTGATCACCAACGCGCACGTCGTGCTTGGCGTCGACGAGGTGAAGGTAATGACCTATCACGGCGACCTGATTCCGGCGACGGTGGTCGGCACAGACTGGTATCAGGATATCGCGGTGCTCAAGCTCGAACCGGACGACGGCCAGTCCCTGCCACCCGCGGCGATGGTCGGCGATTCATCCGATGTGCGCGCCGGCGATCAGGTGATCGCGATTGGAACGCCCCTGGGGCAATTTGCCAACACCGTCACGGTCGGCAACGTGGGCGCGGTGGATCGATCGTTGAACACCAATAGTGGATATACGCTGGGCAACCTGATCCAGCATGACGCATCGCTTTCGCCGGGGAATTCCGGCGGCCCGCTGTTTTCCATGGGCGGCGAAGTCGTCGGGATGAACGTCGCCAAGGTTGATGCGCTGAATACGGGCGAACCGGCGGTTGGCGATATATCGTTCGCGATCGAGGCAAACAGTGTCGTGACGATCGCCGATGAGATTATCGCCAACGGAAGCGCGACCTATCCCTATCTCGGCATCAAGAGCCAGGCCGAGCGGAACGGTCAGGTGGTGGTCAACGTCGAGGACGAGTCTCCGGCGGGACAGGCGGACATCCAGCCTGGCGACGTGATTATCGCGATCGACGATCAGGCGGTAAATGTCGATAGTTGGTTTGTCGACCAGCTGTACCAATACAATCCCGAGGACACCGTGACCCTGACGATCGAACGCGACGGCGCGACAATCACGATTCAGGTCACCCTCGGCGCCCGACCGGTGTCTGATTGATGGAAACCCCTGTGACATTCAGGAAATCTTCAGCAACAGCTCAGGGCTCATTCAGACAGGGTGACTATTATTGAACTTGTAAGAAATAGAGTAATACTCTTTTTCTTCTCTCCTCCCACCCCTGTTATCGGCGGCTTCGCGATCCGAAGTCGCCGATAGCTATTTCCGGCGTAGTTTTTGTCCCAACCTCGTTCCATGGACGAATTCGTACCGGTATCGAAAACGGCCACGCCGGATGAACGGCAAGCCGGGTACCGTGTCACACGTATGTTGTCACGTACCAAAAACTACCGTCACCCTGAGTGGTGCGTCCAGATCGTTGTGTCATACTCCCCCACTTCCGTCATCCTGAGTACCACGTCACACGCATGTTGGCACCTACCCAACCACTACGATTGTCATGCTGAGCAAGGCCGTATGGCCGCGTCGAAGCATCTCAATGTCGGACGACATCACGCATCGCGCATCGGTGACTGGGTCGATCGAGATGCTCAATAGGCGATCCCATCGGGATCGAGCGGACGCGGCCCATCGACATCGCGCATCCGCGCTCGCTCAGCATGACAACCCGCATGTGACGCGGTATTCAGTGGGGTGTCAGCCCTTATTCGTCACTGTGCAATTCACGTCCTGTCGGGCCTTGGTGCGCGGAAGCAATTGTGGCCGCTGCGCGACCACTGGGCGGACAACTCCCGCGGGAGGTTCGCCCCTACACCATCCCTGGTGTGTCATTTTGTGCTTGACGAGCCACTCAGCATGACAATGTCCTTGTGATACGGTACTGAGAGTGCCTTTCAAAACCCATCGTGGAGCCAGGAAGTCGTGAGGCGACGACCGCCCAACGATTGTTGGACAGGGGTGATTGAGCCATCGTACCGCGTACCCATCAATCACCTGCCACGGTTTTGAAAGGCACTCTGAGTAGTCCGTCCAGACTATCGTGTCCAACAAAACGACCGTCATGCTGAGCTTGCCGATGGACCGCGTCCGCTCAGTTCCTCCGGAACTGTCTATTGAGCATCCCCGCGCTCATCGGCAGCGCAGCTGGCGTATGGCGGGCAAGGCGGGATTTTGCGCTACGCGCAACGGCTTCGCCGGGGGATTCCCAACAGGCGATCCCATCGGGATCGAGCGGACGCGGCCCATCGACATCGCGCATGCGCGCTCGCTCGGAATGCCAAGATGCCTGTGACAGGGTACTGGGTCCACCGTCGCGCCATTCCGCGGACGTCAGGATTTCCTCAGCAAGTCCTAAGGAATGGCTCAGATCACACAGCGATACTCATGAGTAGAAGAAATGCAGGGAATGTGAGGTTCCGGCGTTCTTCTTCTCTCCTCCCCTGTTATCGGCGGCTCCGGAATCCGGAGCCGCCGATAGCTTTTTGTATGCCGTCACGATCACCAACGAATGCTCGGGAACGCCTGGCGCGCGGATGCGAATGGCCTGGATGCAGGGCGGGCATCCTGTAGTCCCGGTCAGAAAGCGCCGGAGGAGTCATCTGACGTCCGGGTGATCCGTGATGGGCGAGAACCCGCACGGCAGATGTCCGCTTGGGTGGCACGGCCAACGATTGTGCACGCGTCGCGCCCACTGGGCGGACAATCCTGACGGGGTCCGCCACTGCCCGACCGCCCATCGATCCTGACCCGGACTATCAGACGCGACGTACCCCCTGAACACCGATTCGGAATTAAGCATCTTTTCATCATGCGGTCATCGGACCTTCAGGGGTCAATTCCATACTCAGGTTGGAAGAACGATAGATGCGCTGATTCATTCAGTGTCGTTCTTCTTCTCTCCTCCCCACATCCCTGAATGGCGATGGTGGTCCAGCAATGGACACCGTCGCCATTCGCATTTCCGCGGGTACTCTCCCAGCCGAATGAACCGTCGGCAGAACGGGCAGGCGCACCCCGCGGCTGTGTCATGTGATCGAGCGGAGCCCGCTTGGCGATCCGAACGCGGCGCCCGCGCCGTCGCCACCGTGTTTGGCGTGTGATATCAAATCCGGGTAATCGATGGGGGATGAACTCCCGCATGCCCGCAAAGTGTTACCTATGTCCGTGTCCTTCTGTTACCTATGTCTGTGTTCCGTACACTCGTGTCGGTCCGTGATTTCGGATCACGCTCTTCCCTTCCCGGCAATTTCCGGCGGTATGCCCATACCATGCCGCTGCCAGCGTTTCTGGTGCGAGCCTTGCACATACCCGCACTGCCGCGGCGACTTCAGGGAGCGCTCAGGTGGCTCTTAGGATGTGTTCAGTTTTGGGGCGGATACTGGAAACGTCAAACGCAAACGATCTTCACGATGTGTGAGTTCCGGCGTTTTACCTCCTCCCCTTCCCCTGGCGGTCGGCGGCACTCCAAGACGGGGGCCGCCGATTGTCGTTGTACCACCGGGAGCGGTTCCTGAAGTACCATGAATGGCAACAATCGTCGCGACCAGACCATCCGGAATCACTATGCTCACCCGCTTGTGCGAGTGGTCAGGTATCTCCGGCACTGGGGTGGAGTTGGCACACCGGTGAACGACGCGGCGGCGTCCGCGATCGTTCCACGACTGTTCAGCAATTCGCCTGCTCCAGCAAGGCGCTCCGGGAAAGGGACAGGCGAGCTCATGGCGGATACGAACATTTTGCTGGTCGAAGATGAACCGTCGATCTCGGGATTCGTGCGCCGGGGCCTGATGTTCGAGGGGTATGAGGTGACCGTGGTCGAAGATGGACGCACGGCGCTCGACCTGATCCGCGACACGCCGCCCGACCTGCTGGTGCTGGATTTGATGCTGCCCGGTATTGACGGCATCGAGCTCACCAGGCGCTTGCGGGCCGTCGAGGAGGAAGAGGGTGGGCGCTTGCCGATCCTGATGCTGACCGCGCGGGACGCGGTGTCGGACCGCGTAGCCGGACTCGAAGCGGGCGCTGATGACTATCTTGTGAAGCCATTTGACTTCGACGAGCTGCTGGCTCGCGTCAGGGCGTTGCTGCGTCGCACCCAGGCTGCCGTCACGGAGGCCCGCCACGAGGAGCTGTCGATCGCCGATTTGACCCTGGACGTTGCCAGTCGTAGCGTGAGACGAGGTGAGCGTGAGATCGAGCTTACGCCTCGCGAGTTCGACTTGCTCGCCCTGTTCATGCGAAACCCCAACACCGTGCTCACGCGGCGGACGTTGATGCAGCGGGTGTGGGGAGAAGATTTCTTTGGCGAGTCCAATGTGCTCGAAGTCGTGATCGGCAACCTGCGCCGATCCCTGGAGGGCGAAGGCGAGGGGCGCCTGATCCAGACGGTGCGCGGTGTGGGGTATGTCATGAGGCAGCGATGAAGCAATCGCAACGGAACCAGCCAACAGAACCGATCAGTGCGACCCACCCGCGGGCGGGTCGGGCGAGGGAGCCAGAGGAGGCGAGCGGCGGAACCCGGCTTTCGCGTATTCGCGTGCTGAGCTCCGTGCGGTTCCGCCTGACAGCGTGGTACACGCTCGTGCTGGTGATGATCATCGTTGTGCTCGGCATCATGTTGTCGACCACCCTCAGCCGCTCGCTGGAAAACGATGTCGACGACCGGCTGCTTCAGGCGAGCACCGAGGCCTTCAATCGCACCAAGACGGTGAAGCGCTCCGAAGGCCGTTATGTCGGTGATACCCCAAACGCACTGAAGAAGATCGATTTCGAGCTCACGGCAGAGTTCAGCGCGCTGGTCACTTCGGGGCTGTTCATCGTGGCAATGGATGTTGCCCGCGATATCTTTTACGAACAGGGCGGCTATCCCGACGAAGTGCTGGAGCAGGTCAATCTCGATGTGATCAGCCAGAGTAACGCGGTGTTTCAAACCTTGTCGGTCAACGGTCAGCGTCTTCGGGTCTTTTCGGTTCCCGTCTTCAGTCCCCTGTCGGAAACGGAGCCCGACGGACCGACACCACTGCTTGGCGCCATCGTGGTGGGTGAGTCGCTGGAGCTGCAGGAGCACGCTATCGAGCAGCTGAACAAGCTGCTTCGCACCGGTGGGGCGATCGGCATCCTGGTGGCGATGTTGAGTGGCTGGATCCTGGCCGGACGCGCGCTGGCGCCAGTCAACAAGATCACCAACACCGCCAACGCGATTGCCCGTAAGGGCGATGCGCAGGAATCCCTGGCGACGCGACTCGAGGTCGGTCACAGCAAGGACGAGCTGGCCCGACTGGCGGAAACGTTCAACCACATGCTGGCACGAATCGAAAGCGCCTTCCATGGACAACGACGCTTTGTCGCCGACGCATCGCATGAGCTTCGCACACCGCTCACCGCGATCCGGGGCAACGTGGATGTGTTGCTGCGGGCCGCCCGGAATGACCGATCAATCGAACCGGACGATCTGCGCGAGGCGCTGGGTGATGTGCAGCGGGAAAGCGCTCGCATGGCGCGATTGATCGAAGACCTCCTCCTGCTGGCCCGGACCGACACCGAACAGCTCGGCCATATGGTTCACCCCGAGCCGATTTCGCTGGACGTGGTAGCCCGTGAAGCGTTCCGTACGGCCGAGGCGCTTGCCAGAGGACAGCGATTGCACATGTCGATTCGCCAGCCCCTGATGATCCATGGTGATGGTGATCGACTCGTGCAGGTGATCATCATCCTGATGGAGAACGCCATTCGCCACACACCGGCGGGCGGCACGATCGACCTGGTTGTCGATGCGGCGGAACCCGTCAGTGGAGAGCAAACCTGTGCCCGGATCAAGGTGGTGGACAGCGGCGAGGGCATCCCGCCGGAACACCTGCCGCATTTGTTCGAGCGGTTCTACCGGGTGGAAGGCTCGCGGTCGCGGCAGGCCGGTGGCAGCGGACTCGGACTTTCGATTGCGCTGGCGATTGTGCAAGGTCATAACGGCTGGATCGATGTTGATAACGGCAAGGAGTCCGGAACCCATTTCGCCGTCTGGCTTCCGATCCTGGAATCGCCCGAAGGCGCCAGCGAGCCATTCCTGCTGACGCCAGGTCACGCGGAAGCGCCGGAGGCAGAACCCGATGTGCCCAGCAAGGAGCAGCGATACGCGGACTGATTCCAAATCCGGATAAATACTTCCGGTATCAATCTGTTCGAACTCGGCCACAGAGGGCCGAGTCTACAAGGTATCTGCCGCGTTTCTCGCAACCTGCATCCACCGACAGTTCAAGCGGATGCATCAAGCGATCCAGCGCAAAAAATGCCTTGCCCCGGAACTTTCGGGGTCAAGGCATTGCGTATCATCGTGTGGTGGTTGTCCGTTCGGTCCTTATGCCGTTCGGTTCCAGTGGGCGATGTTCCAGTAGTTGAGCTCGAACGGGCTGAGCGCCACATTCTCGTTGTTGATTTCGAGGGAGATCGCGTACTTGTCGGCGGCGCGGTTGACCTGCGGGATGACGGCGACATCGTTGATCAGGATGTCGTTCATCTCGATCAGGAGCTCGTTGGCTCGCTCGGCCTCTGTCACCGTCAGCAGCTCTTCGTAACCGGCGTCGTACTCTTCATTGACGTAGCGCTGGAAGTTCTGCCCCTGCCAGTCATTGGAGGCCTGCGCGATGTTATCGCCGCTCACGCCGGTACCGCCGTACCAGCCGATCATGTACTGCACCGGCACCGGGCTGGATGGCCCGTTGGTGTACATGTCGATGTCCCAGTAGAAGTGGTTGATGTTCTGCTCATTGCCGGCTTCACCGCCGAAGTAGATACCGGCGTCGATCTGCTCCAGCGTGACACCGATGCCGATCTGGTTGAAGGACTCCTTGACCACCGCCTGGGTCTTCTGGCGCACCTGGTTGACCGAGGTGGCGTAGGTCATCTCCAGGGTGACGCCATCCTTGGCGCGCACGTCGCCGTCCAGCACCCAGCCAGCGTCCTCAAGGATTTGGGCCGCCGCTTCGAGGTTGTATTCCCAGCTCGTGTTGGGCGATTCGAAGGCCGCAAGGCCATTGAGCACATTCCCGGTGGCGGGTTGGCCTTCGCCGTAGAACTGATTGGCGATCACCTCGCGCTGCACCGCCTTGTTCATCGCCTGGCGCACCGCCGGGTCGCTCAGGAACGGATGTGGCGTGCCGAAGTGCGAGCGCTGCCCGTCGACCTCGGTGTTCGGGTCGGAGAAATTGATATTGATGCGCTCGAGGTTGGTGCCCTGCACGGTGATGAGCTGGCCGCTAACGTCATCGCCCTCCAGCATCTCGTTGAGCACGGCTGGCTCGACCTGCAGGTTCCAGGCGTATTGGTACTCGCCCGTCTGCAGCACGGCGCGGGCGGCGGAGGCGGCGTCGCCACCACCCTTGACGATCACGTTGGAGAAGTACGGCGCGTTCGCCTCGCGGTAGTTCTCATTAATCGACAGCTCGACCAGGTCGTTCGGGCTGAAGTTGTCGATCTTGAATGGCCCGGTGCCGATCGGGTCGAGGTCGAATTCCTGGTTGCGGTTGGCGGGGTCGTCGCCGTAGGCGTGCGCCGGGATGATTGCGCCCAGAATCCCGCCGACAAATGGCTCGAACCAGTTGGCGGCCGGTTGGGCGAACGAGACCACCGCCGTGAGCTCGTCCGGCGTTTCGATGCCGGCGATCGTGGACCACGGCAGGAAGTTGACCGACGCGTTGGATTCGGTCGTGATCCATTCCCAAGTGAACTGCACGTCACGCGAGGTGAACGGCTCGCCATCGTTCCACAAGACGCCTTCCTTGAGCTTGAACGTGACGGAGGAGAGGTCTTTCTCCAGCAGGCCGTTTTCCACTGACGGGACCTCGGCCGCGAGGTCCGGGATGATCGTGCCGTCCGGCAGGTAGCGCAGCAGCGGCTCCAGCACCATGTCGGAGATGAGGAAGTCCTTGGTGCCGGTGGCGGTGTGGGAAAAGGCGGAGGTGGCGGCCTGCCACTGGATCATGCGAAGCTCGCCGCCCTCACCTCGGGTGACGTTTTCCATGCCGACCGCGGGAGCCGCCGCCGCGCCGCCGGCGACCGGGCTGGCCGCTGGGGTGCCATCGGCGCCCTGATAAAACGCAAAGCCGTTGCGACCGCCACCGGCGACCGCGGTGTTGGCCATGAAGGTGGCCAACCCGCCACCGGCGCCGAGCGCGCACGCGCCCTCGATGAAGCGGCGGCGGGAGATATCCCCTCGCTTGAATGCCTCAACCAGATTGCGAAATGGCTGGGACTGTTGCGTGAACGACATGTCTGATCGTCTCCTTTGTTTCGGGCGTCACCTCGGGTGCGTCCGGATGGGCCACGGGACACGGCGTCCAAAGCGCCAGTGGTTCCCGGTTCGTAACCAGGCGACAGGAATCGCCCGCAATCAGCGCCAGACCGGTCTGAAATGGCTGGTTCATTCCGAAAATCACGACACGAATCGAAGAACAGGGCGGAAGGGTCGAGTGTGCGACGCTCCCGCGCGGTTCATTCGTCCGAATCGATCATCAGCCCAATCTGATGGGACTTCGAAACTACCCAAAAGTCTCTTCACAAACGACGGCCTACTGCTGCTGTGTCGCGGAGTGTACAGGATTTCCGGGGCGTTCGCAACTCATATGGCGGGATATCCTGTTTTGCTGTCCAAATATTTGGACACAAGATGTCCCGACTGGGCCTCCGGATGAGTCGTGAGGCTACCGTTTCCTGTCAGGTCTCTTTATGCTGGGATGCGGCGACCGGCAGCCGCATCCCGATCCCACAGCATGCGAAGCAGCCGGAAGATTGGCACGTCGGGGTCGAGCGCAAACCGGTCCCGCAGGTACGAGTATGTCTTCGATCGTGTCGACGCCGATGGCTTGAGGAGCACATTTTCCGCGATGATCGCGCGCTTGTACTCAGCTTGCGTGGAATCTGCCGGTACGACCGCGAGCAGCGCCGCGAGCTCCTTCAACATCAGGGTGCGACTCGTGGAAACGCCGGAATAGGTGTTGGCGCCACCAAAATCGAGGGCAGCGTGTGTCAATTCCTGCACAATAGGGATACCTCGCGGTCATGTGACGTGTCATCCGTCAATCATAGTCGAATGCGCCAGACCGGTTCGGTGTATCGAATCAGGACGCGAACAGCGCCTTGAGCCGGTCCCGCACGATCACGGCGTCATCACCGGTCAAGACAAGTGGATTGATGATGATCGTGCCGTGCTCGGCATGCGATTCGGCCACCGCCACGGATGGGTCGCCGTCCAAAAGCGCGTTCACGGCATCGTAGGCGGTGTAACCCAGTTGCTCCGCGTCCAGCTCAATCCGAAGGAGCGGCACCGGCTGTTTCGGGCTCGCCTGGCAATTGACGCGCACACCGGCGATGCCGTCGAGCGGCCGCGCAATGGTGTCCAGCATCTGGCGCCATCGCTGGTGATCGGCGTCATCGTCGCCAGCGACGTAATATCGGAGCGCGGTGATCAGCCCGGCGATCTCCTCCCGGCCCACCTTCATCCCCCGCCCCAGGCCGTGATGCGGAATCCCGCGCAATGTCCCCTCCTTCGCCTGCTCCCGGCGGGTCCAGGTGGGCATGCGCACATCCATGTCCAGGTTTTGCAGCGCCACGGATGTCACCAGGTCGGCGCGACCAGCCAGGATGCCGCTCGCCTGTGGGCCGCCGATCGCCTTGCCCCCCGAGTACACGACCAGGTCGGCGCCCTCCGCGATGAAGCGGCGCAGGTTGCTCCGGGGCGGCAGCGCGGCGGACGCATCCACGATCACCGGCAGGTCATGGCGATGGGCGATGTCGGCGACCTCGGGCAGCGACAACGTGCCGGGCGTGTCGAGAATGGGACAGGCGATCGCGGCGGTATGTTCGGTAATGGCGGATTCCAGTTGCCAGGGGTATGTCCCACCGGCGCCGGGATAGCCAAGATAGCCAGTTTCGACAAAGGTGATGCCGGCGGCGCGGATGGCGTGATCGTAGGCGTTGCGGTGCCCGCGCTGGACCACGACTTCATGCTTCAGGCCGGTGGTGTCGGGAAGCTGATCCATCGCCGCGGGATCCAGCCCCGCCACACACGCGGCGGCGGCGAGCGTCAGTCCGGCTGCCGCGCCCGCAGTCACATATCCGGCTTCCGCCCCGGTCAGTTCGGCGATCACCGCACCGGCGTGTGCCTGGAGCTCATCCATCATCACATTGGATGCAGCCGCGTCGACCATCGCATCGAGCACATCCAGGGACACGCGGTTGCCACCGAGCCGGGTCAGCGCACCCGCCGCGTTGATCACCGTCCGCACACCGAGCGATTCGTAGAATCCCATTATTCCCTCCATCGAGCATTGCGTCGCTTCACACTGACCGGCATCATAGCGTGGAACTGGCTCGGCGAGGCGCCACCAGTCATTTGCAACAACCAACCACGTGCCTGTCATGCTGTGACCCTGTCACAAGCATGTTGTCACCTACCAAGAACGGTCGTCACCCTGAGCGCAGCGAATGGGTCCCCGCGCGAAGCGCACGGCAGCGTAGCTGGCGTATGGCGTCCATGGCGGGATTTTGCACTGCGCGCAACGGCTTCGCCGGGGGATTCTTCGCTGCGCTCAGAAGGACGGTGGGGGTGGCTGGGTGTACGCCAATATGCCTGTGACACGCCACTGAGTACCGTCTCACAAGGACAGTGTCATGCTGAGCAAGGCCGAATGGCCGCGTCGAAGCATCTCGATCGCGCTTGGAGCCATCATACGGACAAAATGCACATCACCATATGTCCTTCTGGGGTGGCATGACGGTTCCCAAGTTCGAGATCCTTCGACTCCGGCCTAGCGGCCTTCGCTCAGGATGACAAGTGGTGTAACGCGAGGCCCGACACGGGGGGAGACGGCCCGACACGGGGGGAGAACGGCCCGACACGGGGTCGGGCCCTACAAACGAACGGGCATCTATTGAATATTGCGCTCGGGGTGACATCATT
>Ga0209176_10000040_pt1 | contig 37459 bp, 32 predicted proteins | sample NGEPer11B_FD_184511 | JGI IMG/M metagenome (GOLD analysis project Ga0209176, IMG submission 184511) | Arctic peat soil microbial communities from the Barrow Environmental Observatory site, Barrow, Alaska, USA - NGEE Permafrost305-11B... | ecosystem: Environmental > Terrestrial > Soil > Wetlands...
TTTCTGGGCCGATGTTGAGGGGCTCGAAGCAGCCGCTTCGACCCTGCTCCGTCAGATCGAGGCGCACTTCCATCCTGCCGAGGGGCCAGCGATCTTCCTGCGCAAAGACTTATGCGAAGCCGCTTAGAACAGCTTCAGTCTGATCTTCTCGGCGTCATCCGCATGACGGGTGAGGACTAGAGGCGCTACGACTACGAACGCGCAAGTCATTTCGCTTGGTCAAGTATTGAGAGCACTTCCCTGCATGAAGACGTACTGCCAGCCATCAACAATTTGAAACTGATAGTAACCGGCTACCCAAGGGCTTCTGACGCATAAGATGTTGCTTGCCTTAACGAAAGGATCATTCAATGGACAAGGCGTTTCAACAACTCCGAAAGGCAATATGTGACCCTGGCGAACGAACCAGCATACGACAAGAGGATCTGGAATCCTTTGCGGAGAACTGTGTTGTTGCCCTTGCCGTCGGTGGACACAGCTCGCGCATGCAATCGATCACCGATGAATTGGGGGTGAACAAGAACGCCTTGAAGCTCCCCAACGGTGATACGATGCTCGAATCAACCATCCGAATGTACCGGGATGCCGGTTTCAATAATTTCCTCGCGCTCGTCGCTCACCAGGCGGACTCCATTATTGAGTTGCTGGGAGACGGTAATGAGAGCGGCGTTCAGATGTCGTATAGCCATGATCCTGGAGGACCTGTTGGGCGAGGAGGGGCAGTTCGGAACGCTCTGGAGAATGGAAGCATTCCAAAATCGCACAACCTCATCGTTCACAACCCGGACGATATCATCCTGGACTACCCAGGTTCATTTCCACACGACCTCGTTGCTGCCCATATTGCTGGTCAGGCGAAGCGGATGCTTGCCACCGCTGTGATGGCGGAAGGATTACCCGCCACCTACACAGGTATGCGTGTTCAAGACGGTGTCGTTGAAGAAGTCGTGTCGTATCCACGTTTACCCGTTCCAGCGCATGTCGGCATCACCGTCTTCTCTCCATCGATCTACCCGCTCTTTGAGGAGCACTTTGGTCCCGGAGTCAGGTCGGATTTCGAATCGGTCCTGTTTCCTGTTCTTGTCTCGCGGCGGAAACTCTATACGATGTTCATTCCCTCAGAATGCTGGTTGCAGGTTAACGACCCAAAGGCGTGGAATAAACTGGTGAATTCAATGGCGATGTGAGACGCTCGCACGGTCTAAATTGTGTAGCCGCTCCGCCACTTCTCACATGTGTCTGAACTTCCACAACTGGTGTATCCTGTTGCAACCGATAACCAACCCGATCCAAAATCCGCGGAGCTATTTCATGCCAGATTCCGGGACACAGCGCCCGCTCGTCACCATCGACCACGCCACCAAGGTCTACAAGACCGGCAGCGGCGCGGTCCATGCCCTCGAAGACCTCTCCCTTTCCATCGACCAGGGCGAGTTCACCTGCATTCTCGGACCGTCCGGCTGCGGCAAGAGCACCTTGCTTTGGGCGATGTCCGGGTTGCATCCGCTCACCAGCGGCGCCATCACGCTCGGTGGATCCCCGGTGACCGCTCCACCAAGGCAGCTCGGCATGATCTTCCAGGATGCGAACCTGCTGCCGTGGAAGAACCTCTGGGAGAACATCCTCTTCCCGTTTGAAATCCGCAAGCAGGACAGCGAACCATTCCACGACCGAATCCGCAAGCTGCTCGATCTCACCGGGCTGACCGGATTCGAGACCAAGATGCCCCGCGAGCTCTCCGGCGGCATGCAGCAACGCGCCAGCATCGTGCGCTGCCTTGGCTTCGATCCCGATGTGATCCTGATGGACGAGCCATTCGGCGCGCTCGATGCTTTCACCCGCGATGAGATGAACCTGCTGATCCAGAAGATCTGGATGGATACCGGCAAGACGATCATCTTCGTCACCCACAACGTGACCGAGGCGATTTTCCTCGCCGATCGCGTCGTGGTGCTGTCACCTCGCCCAGGACGGCTCTCCCACATCTTCCCGATCGACATCCCCCGGCCTCGCACCATCGACCAGACGTTTGAACGCCCCTTCATTGAACAGGTGCTGGAGATCAAGGCGACGATCGAGCGAGGGCATCCCGCCGAACCGGTTGCCACATCAGCTCAGGAAGGAGTTACCGCATGAGCCGCTCCGATTCCGACATCGCCAACTCCATCCCGAGCTTCGACCGCGCCGGCGAACACCATCACGAAGTGGGACTCTCCGGCATGACCGGACTGTCATCCGGCGCGGCGATCCGCAATGGGCGAGACGCGCTTGTCATCGCCCTGGTGGCGGTGGCGCTCATCGCCGGGCTGCAGTTCTGGATCGAAGTGAGCGGCACGAAGAGCTATATCTTCCCGAAACCGACGGCGATCGGTCAGGCGCTGTACGACAACTTCGATCTCTTCTGGCCGCATATCCTCAGCACGTTGCAGGTGCTGGCAGTCGGTTACGCGATCGGCTCGGCCGTCGGACTGGTCCTCGCCGCGACCATCACGCAGATGCCCTTTGTCGAAAAGATCATCACGCCCTACATCCTGCTGCTCGTCACGACGCCGATGATCGCGCTGGTGCCGCTGCTCAGCTCCCAGCTGGGATACGACTCGCTGTCGCCGCGCATCATCGTGGTGGCGCTGGCGTCGGGTCCCATGGTGATGATCAACGCCGCGACAGGATTCCGCCGCACCGACCTGGGCAAGATCGCGCTGGCGAAGTCGTACGGCGCATCGACGATTCAAATCTTCACGAAGATCCGATTTCCCCTTGCCCTGCCGATGATCATCGTGGGTTTGCTGGTGGGGGCGATCTTCGGGTTGCTCACCGCGGTTGGCGCGGAGATGGTCGGATCCAGTGAAGGCCTTGGCAACCGGCTGGTCTACTACTCATCGCGCGTACAGATGGACAACTTCTTCGCCATTATCGTGATCCTGGCGGTGATTGGCATCACGGATTACGTGATCTTCTACTGGATCGGCAAGAAGTGGGCAAGCTGGGAGGCGTAGGAAGGAGAATGCGCTGGACAAAATCCTGATCGCGCAAAAACGACCGTCACGCTGAGCAACGCGAAGCATCCCCGCGCGAAGCGCTCAACAGCGAAGCTGGCGCTTCCACGGAGTCACGATTTTCGATTCTGCGCTGCGCGCAGCGGCTTCGCCGGGGGATCCATTCCCCTTCGACGCCGCTCAGGGTCAGGATGACGGTTTCATTACTGGCGGTTTGCCATGCGAACGAGAATCCAGATTACGACCGGACAAAGGAGCAACACATGACTACGCATCACCACAATCCCTTAAGCGCGCGCCTCTCCCGACGATCGCTGATCGGAACCGGCGCCGCTCTCGCGGGCGGCTTCGCGCTCGGCAGCGGCGGCCTGCTCACGGTATCGGCGCAGGATGGCCGCAACTCGGTGGTGTGGATCTCACCACGCGGCACCCTCGAAGTGTTCGACGACTACGGCTATTGGGTCGGCAAGGAGATGGGCTACTTCGGCGACATCGAGACCGAGCTGCAACCGGGCATCCTCGAAGCGACATCCGGTGGCAAGGCGGTCGCCGAAGGGCAGGCCGACATGTCATTCGTGTCGCCGGGTGTCTTCAGCGCCCTGATCGAAGCGGGGACCGACCTGGTTTCCGCCTGGCATCAGGGGCCGTGGGACACCTTCGACTTCGCCGTGGCGCCCGGTTCGGACATCACGGAGGTTGCGCAGTTCGAGGGCAAGCGGGTCGCGCTGGGTGATCCCGGCTGGTCGCTGATCACCGACCCCCTTTTCGCCCAGGCCGGGATCGATCCCGCCTCGGTGCAGTATGTTCAGGCTGGCGCATCGTGGGCACAGGCTGTCGATTCCGACCAGGCCGACGGCGCGCTCTGCTGGGAAGGTCTCCGGGCGCAATGGGGCGCTGTCGGCCTGGAGTACGACTACATCCTCGGCAAGGACTGGTCGAAGTTCCCGGCGAACTCGTTCCAGATCCGCCGCGAGGATTTCGAGGATGATTCCCTGACCGAGCTCTACACAAACTATCTCCAGGGCTGGGCGATGGGGATGAAGTTCGCGCACTGGAACCCGCTCGCCGCAGCGCAGATCACCGCCAGCGTCGAAGAGATCAGCGCGTCACTGCATGAGACCTTCCCGGACATGGCGGTCGGAGTCGAGTCGATGTGGCAGAATGCGCAAATCTTCCGGGGAGACTTCGAGAGCCGCGCGGGATGGGGCGACCATGATCTCGAATCATGGCAAGCCTACTTCGACACGTTGCTGGAGCTCGGTCAGGTCACCGAAGCGATCTCCGCCGAGGACATCTGCAAGAACGAGTACATCGCCGGAGCGAATGATTTCGATGTCGAAGCGGTGAAAGAAGCTGCCCGCACGTACGAGCTGGATGAAACGTTTGCGGCGATCGACATGCCGGAGGGCGCCGGGTTCACGAAGGATGAGCTGGGGTAGTCTTTCGCGCCCACGAACCGTCATCCTGAGTGGCGCATCACGCACAAAATGACACACCAGGGATGGTGTAGCGGACCTCCCGCGGGAGTTGTCCGCCCAGTGGTCGCGCAGCGGCCACAATTGCTCCCGCGCACGAGTATGACGAATAAAGGCTGACACACCACTGAGTGAACGTGAAGGAACCCCACGCAAAGCGCCCGGCACCTTGTTGCCGAATGGTTCGGCGAACCTCCATTCTGCCCTTCGGGCGGCGGGTTCGCCGGGGGATTCTTCGTCACGCGACCTTGCGGTCGCGGCGCAGAATGACGTGCCTATTGGGTGAGTTGGTAGTATGCGAGGGTCACAGTTGAAAATCTTTCATCACATCGGGCTGCCAGCACCGGACCAGGAGACTCCCATGCCGGGCGAGTCGTGGGTGGACGGCAGCCGCTGCTGGGTGACCAATCCCGCCCATCATCCCCAGCAAATCGAGTTTCTGCGGTACGCTGACCACACGACCATCGATTCCGCCTTCCGGCAGGCGCCACACATCTGCTACGTTGTCGACGATGTGGATGCCGAGATCTCCGGCAAGGAGGTGGTGATCCCGGTCTTCGAGCCGGGTGAGCCACCATTTGGGCGGGCGGCATTCACCATGGAAGACGGGATCGCAATCGAGTACCTCCAGTTGTATCCGGGCCGCGCATGGTTCGATGACGAACCTACCAAGGGAGAGACACGCAATGGCTGACCGCCTGGCCGTTTCCACCAACAGTTATCACAGCTATTCCTTCGAGGAGGCGCTCGCGGGCATCGCGGGGGCAGGCTACACCAGTGTCGAGCTGAGCTCGGTGCCGGGCTGGACCGAGCACGTCCGCCGCGACGCTTCCGATGCCGAGCTGGACACGGTGAAGCGGCAAGTCGCCGATGCCGGACTCGACACGATCAGCATGAGCGGGCATTCTGATCTGGCATCGGAGGAAGGGATCGCGGCATTCCGCAAGGCGCTGCGAATCGCCAAATTCCTGAACATTCCGTACGTCACCACCAGCACTGGCGGGCACGACGATTCCTCCACCGGCTCGGTCGAGGACCAGCGGCGCGAGTTTCTCGCCATGTTCGGACCGCTCGCGGACGAAGCAGCCGAGGCCGGCATCACTATCTGCATCGAAACGCACGGTGGGCTTTCCAGCACGGGCGCGAAGTCGGCGGAGCTGGTTCAGGCAATCGGCAAGCCAAATGTCGGCATCAACTACGACACGGCGAATGTGATCTTCTATGGTGGGGTCCGTCCCGAAGACGACATCGCGGCGGCGGCGCCGTTCGTCAACCACCTGCACCTGAAGGACAAGGCCGGCGGTGACCAGGAATGGAACTTCCCGGCGATCGGCACCGGCAATGTCGACTTCGCGGTGGTGTTCAAGGCGCTGCGGGACGTCGGGTTCAACGGCCCTGTCTCGGTTGAGCTGGAGTTTCAGGGGGAACCGTGGCCACCACTGGATGACGTCAACGCCGCCATGGCAACGTCGTACGAGTTCATCCGCCAGCATCTGCCCAAGGCGGAGCTGCCGTAGCGAAAGACGCCCCAGTCGATGTCTCACCATCCACCAGTCGTCCTTCAAAAGAATGCTCATTTGGAGCATGAGATTCCTCGACTACGCTCAGTATCATGTCACAAGGACATTGTCATGCTGAGCGAAGGCCGACAGGCTGAAGTCGAAGCATCTCGATCGCACTCGGAGTTGTCGTGCGCATGGAGCACCCATAACCATAAGCCTCTGGGGCGACTTGGCGGCTGCCTGGATCGAGATGCTTCGACATCCTTCGGCTACGCTCAGGACAAGCTCCCTGGGCATGCGCCCGCGGCTCAGCATGACAACCAAGGTGTGACTCGGTATCCGAAACGATACCTGGAGCGAAGACTGCCGGATCACGGAGGATTCACCACCTGATGAGTACAATCAAGATCGCAATTCTGGGCGCGGGGTTCATGGGCAGCACACACGCCCGCGCCTATCACAAGATCGATGGTGTCGAGATCGCCGCGATCCATGCGCAAACAGGCACGCGCGCCGAGCCGCTGGCGACGGAGGTCGACAGTCACTGGACCGATGATCTCGCCGGTATCCTGACCGACGATTCGATCGACGCCGTCGACATCTCGCTGCCGACTCCGGAGCATCGCGCCGCCACCGAAGCCGCATTGGCCGCGGGTAAGCACGTGCTGCTCGAAAAACCGCTGTCCATTTCAATGGAAGACGCCAACGCGATCATGGAGGCAACCGCGAGCAGCGACCGGACCGTGATGGTCGCCCATGTCTTGCGATTCTGGCCGGAATACGTCGAGCTCAAACGCATCATCGACAGCGGCGTGCTGGGCGCGCCGCGATTCGTCTCCGCCACCCGCCGGCAGCCCGCGCCTGACTGGACCGATGGCGGCCCGCACGGGCATCTCACCGGCGGCTCGTTGCATGACATGCTGATTCACGATTTCGACGCCGCCAACTGGGTGCTGGGCAGGCCGACCAGCGCGTACGCCATCGGCGCGTACAATTCGAAGAACGAGGCGGTCGACCAGGCGCAGGTGTTAGTGCGCTACGAGGGTGCTTCGGCGACAATCGATGGCGGGTCGACCATGCCGGAAAGCTATCCCTTCACCTCCCGGTTCGACGTGCTGTGTGACAACGGCGCGGTGGAATATCATTTCCAGGCGGGAGGTCGATCGTTCGAGGTGGGCGAGCCTACCAATGTGCTTACCGTGTATCACAACGAGAGCGATCCCGAGGTTGTGGAGGTGGAGCAGACCGACCCGTACGAGAATGAAGTCGCATACTTCGTTGATTGCGTGAGGAACGGCGTTTCCGCCGACCGCGCGACTCCTGCCGATGCGTTGGCCGCGATGTGGGTGTCGGCGGCGGCACTGGAATCGCTGGACACCGGTGCCCCGGTCGCCATTTCGTAGCGGCAGACCCGCAGCCCATGGCAGATACTTCGGCAAGCTCAGCACAGGCCGCGGGTCTGCCGCTACGGGTGTGTTTCGTCATTCTTCCAAACATGACAACCATTGCAAAGGGCAGAGATACCCAGTCTGCCGCGACGACTTGGAATCGGAGAGAGCCAGTGCCATCATCACAACCACGACATCCACTCCAGGAAGGATCGTTCGATCCGCTCGCGCTGCTTCGGCGCAGTCGCGGCGACAATGGCTCGGAGACACGGACCATCATGTTGCGGATGCTCTGGCTGCGCCAGCGCATCCCGGATACGAAGGTGGAGACCACGCTGGTGTCGATCAATGACCGTGTGGTGGTGATGTCGGCCACGATCTCGGTACCCGGTGGCGGGCAGGGTTCGGGTCATGTCGCGGTCATGCTTGACGGCGACACCGGCATCGCCCAGGCGATCGAGACCGCCGAAACCCGCGCGATCGGGCGAGCGCTCGATGTGCTCGGCTATATCGTGACCGAGTCAGGCAGCTCCGGTCCACAGGATCGAGCACCCTCACCGGCGCCAACGCCATCTCCCGCGTCGCGCCCCACCCCGATCGATCGGGAGGAACGGCGTTCCGAGCCGCCCGAGCACGTGCGAGCGATCCGGGCGATGCGCGATCGAGACCAGCGCCCGGACCCTTCCAATCCTGACGCCAATGGCGATGCCGCCGGCGAAACCACCCCCGAGATCGACGCTCCGCCCGACCAGCCGCCCACGCCACCGGCATCGACGGTATCCGTACCACCGGACGACGAAGGAGACCCGGAGTTGGAGGATGTCTCCTGGACGGCGTTCTGGGGATGGGCGCGCGCCACATACCAGTTGAGCTCCAAGGGCCAGTTGGAGGATTTGCTCGGGCAGCCGGTCGGGAACAAGACGCCGGGCACGCTGCGGCAGATGCTGAACGCGCATTATTCGGAGGATACGGACGACGAATCCTGACCTGACGGAAAAATCGTGAATCGGGGCTCCGGCGCAATGTCAGCAATGAACGTACGTTGCGTCGGTTTGTTTTGCCTCACTACGTACATCTAATCGCTTGTTATTCTCAAGTCATATGCGTCATATTCCACTGCTAATTTGCCAGAATGGCAATGTCCGTACACTTGTTAGCACTGTTCGTACCCTGTAGCCTAACTCCTGTCAGGTTCTTCATCCCGCTTCGCGAAGGGCATGACGGATGCACCGGTCCCCGCACGGTGCATCATCGATCAGCAACCCCGCGCTGGTCTGGACCGTACCGCCGGTTCAGCTCCGTTGGGGCTGAACCAGCGGCCAGGTCGGCCGCTACAACACTGTCACCGCCAGGAAACGCCGGGGGAGGGTGCCTGCATGACGGCCGTAACGCCGACATCCCGCAATTCATTATCGAAAAAACGCGCATCTCGCGGTGCGCTCATTGCGCTTGTGCTCGTCATTGCGGCGAGCGGCGCGCTGTTCATCATGACGAGGAACGTCGTCTCGCAGAACAACGGCGGCACCGCCGAAGGAACTCCGACCGCCGAAGAGCTGGAGGGGTTGCGTGATCAGGCGATTGCCGATGGCGTCGATCAGCTCGAGCTGGAATTCGTTGAGTACAACGATTCCGGCGTCGAGGGGACCGTCACACTCTACGACCTCGACGATCGAACACTGGTCGCGATCCTGATCGAGGAGGGCGGCGATGTTCATCCCGGTCACATCCACACCGGCACCTGCGACGATCTCGATCCACTACCATTCGCGCCACTCAGCAACGTCCGCAATGAGGAAGACAGCCTGTCGCTGGTGGAAACGCCGCTGCGGGAGCTGATCGACGACGATTACGCGGTCGATCTCCACCTGTCGCCCAATGAGCTGGGCACGCTGATCGTCTGCGCCGATATCGAGGGTGAGCCAACCCCAGCCACACCGGTTGCCGGCGCCACCCCCGGAACTCCGGGCGCCACAGTGGCCGCCACCGAGCAGCCGGAACCAACATCGGCCCCGGTGGCGACCCAATCACTTGTCACGCAAACGCCTCAGCCCACCGCCACACACGCACCGGCGGAAACAGCCGTGCCCACCGAGGCTCCGGCGACACTGACTCCGACCGCGGAACCGTCACCGACCGAAGCGGCCACGCCCGACGACTCATCGCAGGACGGCACTGGTGGCGCTCAGGCGGCGCCCGGCTCGGTGGCGTCGCTGCCGTTGACGGATTTCAGCGGGCTCGGCGTGACCGGCACGATAGCGCTGATCGCGCTGGACGAAGACACCACCAAACTGACCATCCGGTTGAACGGAGACGCGGTCACCGGCGGGCATATCGCGCATCTGCATCCTGGCACCTGTGACGACCCGCGGGACGAAGGCACGATCTACCTCGCCACGGTCGATGCCAACGGAACCAGCGACACAACGGTGGGGCTCTCGATCTCCACCCTGCTCAACGAGGCGTGGGTCGTCAATGTGCATCAATCCGACGCTGACTACGACACCTGGCTGGTCTGCGGCTTCCTCGGCAATGCAACGCTCGGCATGACCGGCCTGCAGGATGTCACGCCAGTCGCTGGCGGCCAGACCGCTCCCGTTTCCGGCAAGGGCGAGCCACTCACCGGCAACGACGGCACCTCGGGCGTGGGCGGTCAGGATGATGACCGGCAGGCTACGACATTGCCTCAGACCGCCGGTGTCGGATCGAGTGTTCCGTGGCCGGAATCACCGACGGAGTCGATCATCTGGGCGCTCAGCAGTTTCGCCATGATGCTCGCGGCGTTCGCCGTCGTCATCCGACGCGCCGAACGCGCCAACCGACAACCACCGCGCTGGAATCGTCTCGGAATCTGACACGGCCCTGTCATTCCGGACGCCCGGCGATCATCCTCTCCTCCGGAAAGAGCGGGTTGGCACAGAGCCGACCCGCTCTTTCCCTGTGATCCTCCCATGAACAAAGTGGTTCGGGTACATTTAACGCCAGAGAGCGACCGGCAATCGCAATTACTCCGGTTCGCAATCAACCTTCGACGAATGCCCTCCATCCACAGGGAGACTCCATGCGCCTCTTGCTTATCCGACACGGACAAACGGCCGGCAACCTCGGCAATCACCTGCAGGGCGCCGACGATCCGCTCACCGAGCTTGGACGCCGGCAGGCCCAGGTCACCGCGAAGCACCTCGCCGACCACGAACGGGTCACCCATCTCTACGCCAGCCCACTCGCCCGGGCGTTCGAGACGGCGACGATCATCGGGCGAGCCATTCGTCACGAGCCAAATGTGATTCCCGGACTGGCTGAGCTCAACATCGGCATTGCCGCCGGCACACCGTTCGACACCTGGGCGGCAAACAATCCGGACGATCTCCCGACACTGCAGGATCCCGACACCCGCATGGATTTTCGTTGGGAAGGGGGGGAGAACGGCCACATGTTCCGCGATCGTGTCTTTGCCGCCTGGGAGCACATCGTGACCGAGCATGTCGGGTCGAACGATGTCGTGGCGGCGGTGTCGCACGGCGGCTCCCTCGCCTGGATCGCCGCCCGCGTTCAGGATCTGCCTACCGACACCTGGCCGACGGACAGTTTTCGCAATCTTTCAATCAGTGAGATCGATATCGACGCAGAGGGAGATCCCACGGTGATCGAATGGAACAATGTGGAGCACCTCATGGACGCTGGGGTGCAGGTGACGTGATTCACCCGAAGGGTAGCGATGAATCATGCCAATGGGATTACAGGGTTGCGTGCTCACCTGGCATTGGCAAGCAAATGCCAACTCACAGGACGTCTTGCTGAGCAGTCTGTCCAGGCTATCATGTCCAACAAAAAATCCTGTCATGCTGAGCGCAGCGAAGTATCCCCCGGCGAAGCCGCTGCCCGCAGGGCAGAACCTTGGACCTCATTAATCATGCGGTGGAAGCGGCAGCGGTGCTGCCGAGCGCTTCGCGCGGGGACCCATTCGCTGCGCTCAGGGTGACGGTGGTGTGGGGTGCGTGAGATGATACGGTGAACGCACTGCTCACCATGACGACGAAGGCTAGATTCGTCATACTGAGCTCAAGAATGCCGGATTGCACAGCCCGATTAGTCAACATTGCCACCACTCCCTATTGGATCACCGTCACATGAAACTCGACATCCTGGCCGTTTCGGACGAAGTCGACGCCCGCATCTATACCTCCACCATCAAGCAACGCATGGGCGATGTGGACATGGTGCTGGGATGTGGCGATGTCCCCGCCTCCTATCTGGAGTTCCTGTCCGACGCGCTGATGCGCCCGGTCTATTACGTGCTCGGCAATCACGCCGAAGAGCTGACCCGCGCCGGTGAGCGCGGAAATCCCCGGCATCCCGAAGGATGTATCGACCTGGGCGGCAAGGTGGTGCGCGATCCGGGCACCGGGCTGATCTTGGCGGGACTCCCCGGCTCCGTTCGCTATTCCGACCACGAGCCGGTGCAGTACACCGAATGGCAAATGCAATGGATGATCCTGAAGATGACGCCGAAGCTGCTGTGGAACCGGTTCCGGCATGGACGCGCGCTCGACATCCTGGTCTCACATTCGCCGCCGCGACACGTCAACGACCGCGACGACGTAGCCCATTGCGGGTTTGTCGCGATGCGGCGCTTCCTTAAATGGTTCACGCCGCCTTATCAGGTGCATGGGCACATCCATCTCTACGACCGCTCCAAACCCAACACCGTCCGCTTTTTGCACACCGATGTGATCAACGTCTATCCCTACCACCGCCTGGAGCTGCGCTTCCCCGGCCTGGCTGGCGCAACCTGTGACAGCGAATCACCCAGCGCCGGAGCCAGCCCCTCCACGCCGTCATCACGCGAAAGGGATCACCCATCATGATGGAAGATCAGGTCCGTTCGGACTTTGAAAAAGCCCGGCAAAAGGCATTCCTCAATGATCTCAAGGCCACGTTCGGCGGTCGCGCCAACGATCTGCTGCCTTTTCATGAGATCCGCCGCCGCCTCAATCCGGAATCCGAAAGCTACCGCGGCATGCAGACCGTCCCGGTCAGCCAGATCGTGGGCAGCATGGACCGGTTTCGTGATTTCGATCGCACCTTCCTGCCGCGCAAAAAGGCGACTCAGGGCCGCTGGACGCGGATCGACCGCGCCTTTTACGAAGATGTGCGATTGCCGCCGATCCAGCTGTACAAGGTCGGCGATATCTACTTCGTGAAAGACGGCAACCATCGCGTTTCGGTGGCGCGGGATCGTGGCGTCGAGTTCATCGACGCGGAGGTGATCGAGGGGCACGTGCGGGTGCCGCTGGATTCCAACATGTCGCCCCAGGAGCTGCTGATGCAGGCCGAATACGCCGAGTTCCTGCGGCACACGGATCTCGACCTGGTCGAGCCAGAGCATGATATTCGCCCCACCGCGCTCGGTCGTTACGACGTGATCTGGCGGCACATCGTCCTGCACCGCGACTGGCTGTCGTCGATCTGGGGTCGCGAGGCGACGGTCCAGGAGGCGGTCAAGGACTGGTACCAGTACATCTACCTGCCGATTGTCCGGATCGCGCGGGATCGCGGCGTGCTGGATGCCTTTCCCCGGCTGACCGAAGCGGATATTTACCTTTGGGTGATGAAGCACCGCGCCGAGCTCGGCGAGGAAGTCGGTCACGATGTCGGACCGGTGGAGTCCGCCGAAGACTACGCCGAGATCATGACGGCTGATCGGGGCATGGGGGACAGGATCAGCTCGATCATGGGACGCACCAGCCGCCTTCCGGACGCCGCGGAAGAACAGAAGCGGCAGAAACGCCGGCATCGACTGCGCCGCTGGCCGCGTCCACGCCGCGGGTAGGCTCGTGCTGAAGTGGCGACAATTGGATTGTTCGCGGTTCTCCATCGCAATTGGTGAGATGTGGGAAGTTCAGGCATTTGACCGAGCCCTACGGATTCGGAGGCAGCCAGCCCAGCCACTCGGCGATCTCGCGAGCGACATCCCGCGGCTCGCGGTCGGTGGTTTCGATACTGAAATCGGCGACATCCGCCGCGTCCATAATCGCGATCAGCTCGGCGGCGCGATCCTTCTCCCACGCGACACCGGCCTCGCTCCCCGCCCCGGACGAGCTCCGCAATACGATGCGTTTCCGGATGCGCTCGATCGGAGCGACGAGTCGGACGACGGTCACCTCGGCGCCCGGAATCACGTTGCGGTAATCGTCCCGGTCGCTCCGCGCCTCGATCACGCCAGCGACGATGAGCCGGGTGCTGCCGTTCTCGCGGCCATTTTTCGTGACATCGGCCAGATTCCTCAACCCCAGCCTCGCGTTGAACCGGTCGCCAGCGGGCCGGGGATATGTCCAGGTCAGGGCGTCCATATCGATCATCGTGTGGGGAATGTCGTGCTCGATGAGCAGCTCGCCCAGCGCCTCCGCGGTCGTCGTTTTCCCGACACCGACCGGACCAGTGATGATGACCACCGGAAATGTTCCATCGCTGCTCATGAATACCCCGTGCCCACATCCTGCGTACGGTCCCCGGCCCTGACCGAAGGATCGTCCTGATGAGCGGCGCCAACCGTCCCCGGCAGGGCGCCATCGATAGTCCCGATCACCTTTTCGGTCTGGCGGATCGCCCGGCGAGCCCGCTGGCTGCTGGACAGCGCCGAGGGGATCTCGCCCGCGGCGACCTTTGGATGTCGCTGATAATACATGTAGTACAACGCGACCGCGATGGTCGTGAACACGACGAAACCAACAAAGGTGATGCCGTAGCCACTTTGTACGATCAGCCAGCCACCGGCAATGCTGGAGAGTCCAATACCGAGATTCCAGGTGGCTGACCGCCAGCCGAAGACCGACGCGCGGAACTTGCCGGGGAGCAGCTCCGAGATAAACGTCGAATCCACCGGCCAGGCCATGTTGATACTGACCTGCCGCACGACATGCGCGACAATCGCCAGGCCGTACCAGGGCGCAAACACCAGCAGCAGGTACAGGGGCAGTGGCGCGCCACGAATCAGCAGCACCGCGGTGAGCGAGCCATAGCGCCGGGAAACGAACGGCGCGCCAAGACCGATCATGGCGGCGGCAATGCCACCGGCGGCATAGATCAGGCCGATCTCGCGAGGATGCGCGCCCAGTGACTGCAGGAACACGTTGTAGAAAGGCACCACGAGGCCTGTGCCAACCGCGGTGATCAGGCCAACCAGCACGAACACGCCGACATCCATGCGGGCGCGTTTCGGATCGTGCGGCGGCTCGGATACGGGGTGACTGCCCGGAACGTGGCGGTTTCGATGCGAGCGCCGCGCCTCCCCCATCCGCAGCAGCGGTACGATCCCCGCCAGGCCCAACAGCGAGCCGGCGAGCAATGCGGCGCGGTAGGCGGCGGGAGAGCCGGCGTCAATGGTGGGGAGCATGCGACTGAGGAGGATGGGCGCGAAGCCACCGATCAACGATCCCAGCGTGGCCGACAGGGACGCGACGGAAAAGGCGACCGTGGCGATGTTCGTGCGATCCTCAAGCCGGCCATAGTCGATGATGAACGGCATCGTCGCGGTGAAGATGACCGCCAGGCCCATTCCGGAGGTGCCGGAAAAGAGCAGCAGCGCCGGAGCCCAGGTGCTCAGCGCCAACCCAATGCAGCTCAGCCCGTAGATGGCGACCCCACCGACGATCACCAGCCAAAGCCCGATCCGGCTGATCAGCATGCCAAGCAGGAGCGCGGTCGCGGCCATGGTAAAGGTCTGCACGGAGCTGAACAAGCCGATTGAATCTTCACGGAAATCAAGCGCATAGACATAGAGATTGAAGATCAGGGTAAACACGCCGAAACCGATATTTGCGCAGAACATGTAGGCGAGGAAGAGCTTCACGTCGCGACCGAAATTCAGATGCGTTCCAACGAGCCTCCGAACCTGCATGTACCCAGTCCTGACTGATGACCCGATCCCTGATCCCGTTGTGCGTCACGCCTATCTTACGGGCGAACGCCGCATCGCGCCTGTCTGAAACACGGTCCAGAATGTGAAATCCGACACGATCCATCTGGATTCCACCGGGAACCGGCTTGCATCTCTCGCCCGGACGACGTAGTGTTGTGTCAATCCCTACTCATCAAGTCGGGATTGACCGGAAGACAACGACGTCAGCTCATCAACCCCTGAACCGGGAAGGTGCACACGCAGTGGCAACGGTAATGTCGGCAATGATGACCGAGCAACTCCATTTGGGATACGGTGATCGCCTGGTGGTGGAAGATCTCTCGATAGAGCTTCCCAGGGGCGAGGTTACCGCGATCGTTGGGCCGAACGGGTGCGGCAAGAGCACCGTGCTACGATCACTGGCGCGGCTGCTGAAACCGGCTGGCGGCACGATCCTGCTGGACGGCGCGGATATCCACCGAACCAGGACCAAAGAGATCGCCCGGCAGCTCGCCATTCTTCCCCAATCCCCCATTGCGCCATCGGGCGTCACCGTCCGCGAGCTGATCGGCTACGGCAGGTTTCCCCATCAGGGGCTGATGCGATCGCCATCTCGTGACGATCTCGACGCGATCGACTGGGCCATTGAGGTCACCGGTCTCGAATCTTTCCGGGATCGCGATGTCGACACGCTCTCCGGCGGCGAACGCCAGCGGGCCTGGATCGCGATGGCGCTCTCGCAGAAAACGAACGTCCTCCTGCTGGATGAGCCCACCACCTACCTTGATATTCACTATCAGATCGATGTGCTCGCCCTGGTGCGCGAGCTCAACCGGACCCACGGCATCACCGTCGGCTGGGTGCTGCACGACCTGAACCAGGCGGCCGCCTACAGCGACCAGATCATCATGCTGAAAGATGGTCAGGTGGTGCAGTGTGGAAAACCGCATTCGGTGATGACGCCGGCCTGCATCCTGCAGGTGTTCGGCATCGAATGCTCCATCATTCAGCACCCGCTCGGCGATGTGCCCATGTGCCTGCCGAACGGGTTCTGTCCATTGCTGAGTCCGCAACGACGCCAGGACTTTCAGGAGAAGATCGCTTCGTCACCCGACGTGCCATTTAGCGCCGCCGACTGATCCCAGACCGATTTGCGGCACACGTTTTCCCGTGGTTACCACCACGGGTCAGGCAGGGCTGTGTCCCTGCGCTGTCGAAAGGAGCCCGATGGGACTGACTGAACTTTCGTTGTGATTCGTTCAACTGAGTCCGTTTTGGCCAAAACCAGATCGTTAGGCGAAGCCGATGCCCGCGGGGAAGAATCGAGGATCGAAGCTGGTAAGCAGGAATATGGCAGCAAGCTGCCATGCGCTTCGCGCGGGGATGCTCAATAGACGGTCCCATCGGGACCGAGCGGACGCGGTCCATCGACAAGCTCAGTGGCGCGTCAAGCACAAAATGACACACCAGGGATGGTGTAGGGGCGGACCTCCCGCGCGGGAGTTGTCCGCCCAGTGGTCGCGCAGCGGCCACAATTGCTCCCGCGCACGAGTATGACGAACAAAGGCTGACGCGCCACTCAGCATGACGGAAAGTTGTGATGCAAGAACCCACCAGCCCAAGGAGGCCACACATGCCCAAGAACCCACATCGCATCACCCGGCGCAACCTGATCAGCACCGGCGCGGCCCTCACTGCCGGCGCCGCCCTCCATCGCACCGGTTTCGCGCAGACGCCGGTCGCCTCGCCAGCGGCAACGTCGTATCCCCTCACGGTGACACACGACGGTGGCGACACGACCCTCGAATCCCAACCGCAACGCGTCGTCGCGCTGGAATGGAATCTCGTCGAGGATTTACTCGTCCTTGGCATCCAGCCAGTCGCCATCGCCGATGTCGAAGGCTTCAAGACGTGGGTCACTATCGATGTCGCGCTCGCCGACGATGTCCAGGACGTCGGCACTCGCCAGGAGCCGAGCCTCGAAGCGCTCGAAGCCGCCGAACCCGACCTGATTCTCGGCGTCGAATACCGGGATATCACCATCTACGACTCCCTGACGGCGGTCGCGCCGACCATTCTGGTGCCCGCCTACCCACAGGATGCGGGCATCACACCACTCCAGTATGTTCGCGATCGCCTGCGCAATGAGGGATGGTTCCTCGATCACGCCGCGGCGGCCGAGCAGGCGATCGCCGCGATGGACAGCACGATCGCCGAAAAGGCGTCCGCGATCGAGGCAGCCGGCCTCACTGGCGCGCCCTATGTGGTGACACAGGCGTTCAGCGGCGACAACCAGCCCGCCATGCGCATCTTCAGTGACAAGTCATTGCTGGGAGATTCGATCAGCGCCACCGGTCTGGAAAACGCCTGGACCGCCGAGGGGGATGAATGGGGATTCACCACCAATACGGTCGAATCTTTCGTCGAGCTGCCCGACGACGTGCATGTCTTCTACATCATCAATGACTCCGACGACGTGTTCGAGAACTACCTCAAGGATGATCCCATCTGGCAGTCGCTGCCCTTTATGCGGGAGGGTCGGTTCTATCCGCTTGGTGGCGACACGTGGGCGTTCGGCAGCACCCAGTCGGTCGAGCGCATCGTCACCAAATCGACTGGCCAGATCACCGGCACCGCAGACGAGTGAGACGCAGAACCAGCTGATTCAACACAAGCAGGAGCAACCCGACCATGAACCGCCGTCGATGCACTCGCCGATCGTTTGTCACCTCGCTGCCCGTGGTTGCCGCCATGTCGCCGCTGCTCGCCCACGCACGCCAGGACGCCACCCCCGCCACTGGCGCGCGGGTTGTCGAGCATACCGGCGGCACGACCACACTCACCGGCGATCCTCAACGTGTCGTCGCGCTGGAATGGAGCCTGGTGGAGCATGCTCTCGCGCTTGGCGTGCAACCAATAGGCGTCGCCGATGTCGAAGGGTACCGGGAGCTGGTCAACATCCCGCTCGAGCTCAATGACGACGTGGCCGATGTCGGAACCCGGCAGGAGCCGAGTGTCGAGGCAATTGCCGCGCTGGAGCCAGACCTGATCCTGGCGATCGATTGGCGACACGAAGCGATCCATGACCAGCTTACTGACCTCGGACCCACCATCCTGGTCCCGTTCGATGTCCGCGGGGACGACATCACGCCGATCCAGAACCTGAACAACCGGGTAACCATGGTCGGAGCGGCGTTGAACCGCCAAGGCAAGGCGAGCGAGATCTTCGAGCACATGCAACAGACGCTGGACGAGCAGGCATCCAGGTTGGAGGAAGCCGGACTCGCGGGTAGCCAGTTCGTATTCGCCTATTGGTACACCAACGACAGCCCACCGACATTACGCCTGTTTTCCAACGAACACATCGTCGGCGAGGCGATTGCCTCTCTCGGTATCAACAACGCCTGGGAAAGCCAGGGTGAGGAAAGCGGATTCAGCACGGTCGGGTACGAAGCGTTGGCCAGTCTTCCCGAGGATATCCACTTCATCTTCGTACCGGCGGCCGACGCTGCATTCCAGGATCAACTTGACAATGACCCGATTCTTTCCAGCCTGCCATTTGTGCGGGAGGGACGTGCATATGGCCTCGCTTCAGACACCTGGACCAACCCCGGCGTGGTTGGTGTAGAAGTGCTCGTGACCAGGGTTGCTGACGCACTGACCGGCGCGGCGTCGGAGGCATAATGCAGGCGACGGCACCGGCAGCGCCGGCGAATTCCGATGCCCAGAGCCAGACACGGGCGCAGACCGGGCGCGGCCTGTTGGTCATTGGGGTGGGCGCGATGGTGCTGGCGTTGCTGATCATCGTGCATATCCGCCAAGGCATGGCGTCGATCTCACCGGAAACGATCATCGACGCGATCTTCAACCCGAACGGCAGCCCGGAACACGCGGTGGTGCGCTACGCCCGCCTGCCGCGTGTCGCCGCCGGCCTGGTCGCTGGGGCGGCGCTCGGTGTCGCCGGCGTGCTGTTGCAGGCGGTCACGCGGAACCCGCTGGCGTCGGCCAGCACGGTCGGTGTCAACGCGGGCGCGTACCTGGCGGTGATCGCGGCTTCGATCTTCGCGCCGGCCTTACTGACGATTTCCTCGCCACTGGTTGCATTTTCCGGCGGCCTGATCGCGGCTGTCGTGGTCTACAGTCTCGCAACCGGTTCGGCCAGCACCCCAACCCGGCTGGCATTGGCCGGGATGGCGATCACCCTCGGGCTGGGATCGATCACCTCCACCCTGATCCTGTTCAACGAATACACGATCACCGGGCTGTATTTCTGGGGTTCAGGATCGCTGATCCAGCGCAACTGGATGGCGCTGGACAACACCTGGTACTGGGTTCTGCTGATCGGGATCGGCGCGACGCTGTTCCTGTCGAAGGCGCTCGACCTGATGGGACTCGGAGACGATGTCGCCACGTCACTTGGCCAAAACGTTCGGGCGATTCGCCTGATCGCCACGCTTGCCGGGGTGATGTCGGCGGCGTTTTCGGTGTCCATTGCCGGTTCGATCGGCTTCGTCGGGCTGGTCGCGCCACACCTGGTCCGGCTCTCCGGCGTTCGGCATCACCGCCTGCTGCTTCCGGCGGCGGCGCTGTGGGGCGCGGTAATCCTGCTCGGTGCGGATGTGCTCGGCCGGATCGTCGCCGGTCAGTACACGGAGCTTCCCGCTGGCGTCTTCACGGCACTGGTCGGCGCGCCATGGATGATCTGGCTGGCGCGACGCGTGGGTCGCGGCCAGGGTGGCGCGTTCGACTCCCAATCGGCGGGTCTGGTGCCCGCCTCCAAACCACGATCCGCCCTGGTCATCTGGCCCGCCGCAATCACCCTGCTGGTGGCGATCACGATCACCGGGCTTGTCCTGGGAGATCGCGACCTGAACCTGATGGATGTGATCCAGACGGTGATCGGGAACGCCCCGAACTCGCTCACGCATGATGCCGTGCTGACGCACCGGTTGCCACGCCTGATCGTGGCCGGGCTGGCCGGGGCGGGACTGGCAGTGAGCGGGCTCATGGTGCAAGGTGTGGTGCGCAATCCTTTGGCCGCGCCTGACCTGGTCGGTATCTCGCCCGGCGCGAGCATTGGAGCGCTGGTGGTGCTGATCGCCGTGCCTGAACTGCCAATCAGCCTGTTGCCGGTCGCCGCGTTCGTGGGCGCATGGGCGAGCTTCTCGCTGGTTTACGCCCTGTCATGGTCACGCGGCGTATCGCCAACCCGGCTGGCGCTCGTCGGTATTGGCGCTTCGGCGGCTGCCGGCGCGATCACCAACCTGATCATCGTCAAGAATCCGATGCAGCTCACCGCGGCGCTGACCTGGCTCTCCGGCAGCACCTACGCGCGAGGCTGGAGCCAGGTGATGAATCTCCTGCCGTGGATGCTCGTCTTGCTGCCGCTGGCGTGGACGATGAGCCGGTGGCTCGACCTGTTCGGCCTGGGCGAGGATGTGCCGCGCAGCCTCGGCATCCCGCTGGAGCGCACGCGGCTGCTGATCCTGGCGGTGGCGGTGGCGCTGGCGGCGGCATCTGTCTCGATTGTCGGGGCGATCGGGTTCATCGGGCTGCTTGCGCCGCATGCAAGCAGGATGACCTTGCCAGGCCGGCACCGGTTGCTGATCCCGTTCACGGCGATCATCGGCGCGGTGCTGCTGATCGGGGCGGACACGATCGGGCGCACCCTGATGGCGCCGAAGGAGATCCCGTCGGGGCTGGTCGCGGCCGCGCTCGGCACGCCGTATTTCCTGTGGCTGCTGTGGCGATCGCGGCAAATGCGGAGGTAAGGGATGCCTTCGAATATCCGCCACACACCGAACCGTCATATTGAGCCGGGGACGCAGTCCTCATGTCGATGACTGTATCCGCTCGTTGCCGTATCACAAGGACGTTGTCATGCTGAGTACCCTGTCACAGGTATCCTGGCACATGGCACTCCCCGAAGATGGTGTCATGCTGAGCGAGCGCGGATGCGCGATGTCGAAGCATCTTATATGTTGATGGGGGATGTCGTCCGAAATCGAGATGCTTCGACGCGGCCATTCGGCATTGCTCAGCATGACAATCGTAGTGGTTGGGTATGTGCCAACATGCGTGTGACGTGGTACTCAGCATGACAGGGTCGTAGTGGGCAATCACCAGCAGGACGGTCTTCTTTTCCAGAACTGCAATACCCGAGGCAACATTCATGATTGACACCACACCAGGCACCGCTCAGAAACCGAAGATCACGTTGTGCTCGGCGGTATCCGAAGCGAGCGGGGAGGATCCAGCAGGGTCTGCCTGGTCGCTACGCCGGATCGTGATGATGGAGCTCCAGCTGCCATGGGCGTACAACGTGTTGCGCAGCAAGCATGCGCCGGAAGGGCTGGAAGCACTCTTGCTCGAGCTCTATGACAACCTGGCCGAGCCATGGGGCATGATCGGCATGGCGCCCGATCCCGCCTACAGCGTCGAGGGCAAGACCCGGATCGTGGACTTGCGGCAGGGCGACGGGATCGCCGCCGCGTACCATCGAGACAGCTACCTCGTGCCGTCCGACGAGGTCGTCGAGTACCTGCGCTTGCTGAGCTACGAGCCGGACAACCCGAAGCTGCTGGCCACCCGGCAACCGGACGATCAAACCACGCGCGAGTTTTTCATCTGCACGCATGGCGCGATCGACGCGTGTTGCGCGACAATCGGCTATCCGATGTACAAGCTCCTGCGCACCATGGCGGACCAGGCGGAGACACCGGCACGGGTATGGCGCTGCACCCATTTCGGTGGGCACCGGTTCGCGGCGACGGCGCTGGAAGCGCCCCAGGGACGCTACTGGGCGCACCTGAAAGCCAGCATGCTGTCGTCGCTGATGCACCGGTCGGCGCCGGTGCGGGAGCTCCGGCGTCACTATCGGGGCTGGGCGGCGATGCCAGAACCGCTGTGGCAGGTGGCGGAGGCAGAGGTGTTCGCGCGCGCCGGCTGGGCATGGAATGACGCCACGATCACCGGGATCAACGGCGATGTTAACGCCGGGCAGGGAGGGATGCTCACACTTTCGTTCTCTCATCCGGCGATGGCATCCGGAACGATCGAGATCGACATCAATCCGACCGGATCGGTAAGGACGATGGATACATCGAATTCAGATGAGTACCGCGATGCTCCACAGTATCGGGTCACGATCCTCAGCCAGCACCCAACCGGGTGCCTCGACCAGCTTGCGACGACAAACGAACTCCATCCTCCGAATCAATAACTCAATAACGGCCCCGAGCTGGAGATCGGGCCGACCCGCGGCATCCCCCCTTGCGTTTTTTTGCCAGGCGGGTACAATCCTGCATCGACCCAAAGCGACGTTGGCACAATCCACGAGCTGGGACGGGACGGCATCGTCACCGGTACCACCGGTTGGTTGTACACGCCAGGGAGCGGTGAATGCAGCAGGATCACGATTTTCCACGAACCGCGTCGACCTCCGCGGGAGCCGAGCCTTTCATCGCCCACTCGGCCTCCGTGGCCACCTCGTCGTGGAAGCTCGCGGTCGATCTTGTCGTCGCTGATTTGCTCGGGCATGAATCCCCACAACGTTCACCTGATGTCCTGCTGGTGTTCGCCAGTGACCATTGGGCCGATCACTTTGGCGAGATGCTCTCCGATCTCCGCGCCCGCACTGGCGCAACCAGCATCCTGGGTGGCAGCGGTTCCGGCATTGTCGGAGACGGAAAGGAGCACGAATGCGTTCCCGCGCTGTCGTGCCTGGCATTGTGGTTGCCGGATGTGCGGGTCGACCTCATTCGCCTGCATCAGGAATCCCTGCCGTTGTTGGAAGCGCCGGAAACCTGGCACGAAACGACCGGTGTCGATGCGGACGGCGTGAGCGGGATCATCCTGCTGGCCGATCCGTATCGCATGGACTCGCATTTGCTGGTGCGGGGTCTCTCCCGCTGTTATCCGGAGACACCGATCGTGGGCGGCATGACCTCCGGCGTCAACCATCATCGGCGGACCTGGACCTTTCTCGACGAGCAGGTGTACGACGAAGGCGGTGTCGCGCTGATGCTATCCGGTCCCGTGCGCCTGGCGCCACTGGTCTCCCAGGGCTGCGAGCCAGTGGGTGAGCCATGGACCGTCACGAAGGTGGATCGCAACACAATCCTCGAAATCTCCAATCGCCCCGCCCTCGACGTGCTGCTGGACACCGCACGCGCGTTGGATGTGGCGACCAATCGCGAATCCTTGCCGTTTGGCGACTGGATGATCGGGTTCGCGATCGACGAATACCGGGACCGTTTCAATCGCGGTGATTTCGTGATCCGGGGGATGCTCGGCGGCGACCTGGAACGAAAGGGGATTGTGGTCGGTGGCGTGCCACGTGCCGGCCAAACCATCCAGTTCCAGATGCGTGACGCCGCCATGGCGGATGTCGACCTCCATCAGCACCTGGTCGATCTGCGCGCCGAGCTGGCTGGCACACAGCCAGTGGCAGGCATCCTGTTCACCTGCAACGGGCGCGGCAAGAAGCTGTTTGGGCAGCGGCATCATGATGCTGAATCGGTGCGCGGTGTCTTTCGATCCCTTCCCCTCGCCGGGTTGTTCTGCAACGGGGAGATCGGTCCCGGTGAGAGAAATGGGGTGCCGCTGTTGCATGGATTCACCGCGACCATGGCGATGCTCGTGCCCGAAGAGCCCAATCCGTAGCGAGTGGTTTCATGCGCGGTGGTGCGCGATGGCGCATGACTACTACTGGGTACCCTGTCACAGGCATCTTGGCACAGACATCATGCTTGTCATTCCGAGCGAGCGCGCATGCGCGATGTCGATGGGCCGCGTCCGCTCGATCCCGATGGGATCGCCTGTTGGGAATCTCGATCCAGAGAGTGATCAACCCGCCCAACAACGCGCACGGTGAGGGGCGTATTCCGCGCGCCTTGACGTCCGGTGAGATCGAGATGCTTCGACACATTCGCTTCGCTCAGTGCAGGCTGTGGGCCATGCGGCCTTGCTCAGCACGACAATGTCCTTGTGACAGGGTACTGCACCTTGTCACAGGCATGTTGGCATACAGGCACTCCACAACAACGGTGTCATGCTGAGCGAGCGCGTACGCGCGATGTCGAGCATCTCAATCTGGGAATAGCCATGTCACGCCAAAAGGATCCATGGTAATGGGTGTTTCGCCGCACCGTGACGTCCGGTGAGATCGAGATGCTTCGACGCGGCCATGCGGCCTTGCTCAGCATGACAATCGTAGTGGTTGGGTATGTGCCAACATGCGTGTGACGTGGTACTGGGAATGATAACTTTTGGGTGGTCATGACGGGTAACCACCATGCCCGACATCCGTTACACCCCCGGTGCCCCGGTCCACATCGACCCTTCCAGCAGGTGCGACAGCGCCGCCACCGGCTCGCGACCAGGGATGAGCCCGGTTCCATCAGAGTAGCCTTCCTCGCGACCGTCCAGATGGGCAACCAGCCGCCGGCGCCACGCCGCGACGCGATCGGCCTGACCGGTGTCTCGCGCGAGATCGTGGAGCTCGTGCGGATCGTTCACCAGATCGAAGAGCTGCTCATGACCATCACTGGAAAACCAGATGTACTTCTCCCGACCGTCGGTCAGGTAGTGGATCGACTGCGTGCCACCGAACACATGCTCGCCGTGCAAGACATCCCGAACCGAATCAGCGTCGCCGCGCATCATCGGCAGCAGGCTCTTGCCATCGATCACGTCGGGGATGTCCAGACCGCAGGCATCGAGCAGGGTCGGCATGATGTCGCGCAGCTCGACCACACCGCCAGGCGTGACACCAGGTTGGATGCCGACCGATTCCGGCGCGCGGAACAGGAGAGGCACCCGCGCCGATCCCTCATAGGGCACCGTTTTGCGGTAGAGGTGATGATCGCCCATCATCTCGCCGTGATCGGAGGTGAAGCAGATGACCGTGTTTTGGGCGAGACCGGCCTCCTGGAGGTTTTCCAGGAACCGGTTGACCTGATGGTCGATGTGCGTCATGTGCCCGTAATAACCCGCCTGTGCCCGTCGCCGAACCTCGGGACGGTAGTGGGCGACCTGTGACATCGGCGTGTTGTCGTCGCGGAACTCGTCGAACCGCTGTGACCAGTCGCCGATCGCGGGCTCGGGCAGGTCCATTCCCATGTACTGATCGAACGCCCATTGCGGGGGATCGTAGGGCGGGTGCGGGCGATGCATCGACAGGAAGAGGAAGAATGGTCGCCTCGGGTCGCGCCGCTTCAGGAAGCGGATCCCCTGGCTGAACACCCAGGTCGTGGGATGCAGCGCTTCGGGTTTGTCCCATGGGCGGGCCGCGACGCCGTTGCAGTCGACCCCGTGGTCAAAATAATCCGCCTCGGCGCCAGCGCGCTGCCGCAACCACGGCAGGTAGTCATCAATGTACGCCGGGTCCTGATGATTGTCCCGCAGGAAGTGAACGAAGCCGTCGTGCAGCTCGACGCCTTCGAACCCCAACCGCTCACGGGCTGGGTAGACATGCATCTTGCCGATCGCCTGGGTCTGATAGCCGTTTCGCAGGAACTCTCCGGCCATGGTGACGGGGTAGTTCCATTCGACGTGCTCGCGATAGCCGACACGACCGTGATGTTCCGGGGTCAGGCCCGTGTGCAGGGATGCCCGTGCCGCGATACACGATGGCACCCCCGCATACGCGCGCAGGAATCGCGCTCCGCGGCTGGCGAGATAGTCGAGATACGGAGTCTGGACAGCAGGGTGCCCTTCGATGCCAAGCGCGTCACCGCGCCACTGATCGACGCAGATGAACACGACATTGGGTCGATCGTCATTCGGTCGCGGTGGTGTGGGCATGGTGTGGTGTTCCTGTGGTTTCAGCGAAACAGTCGTAGGGGCGAACCCCGATGTGAGACGCCCGCGGGGCGGCGAATGAGGGTTGTCCGCCCGGTGGACGCGAAGCGTTCACAGCTTACTCGGTGATGTCTGGCAACACTCCGTTGGTGTGTTGGCGCCCTTCGGTCGCCCGGGCGGACAACTCCTTCGGAGGTCCGCCCCTACCGTGATGTCTGAGGCATCATACGCGCTCCCAGCGCGGTGGCAAGCAGCAACGCCGCGGTGAGTGTGCTGAATCCAGTATCATCGAGCGCCGGGTTGAGCTCCACGATATCGAGCGAGTGGATCGGCCCTTGCCAGGCGTGGAGGACGCGGAGCACCCGCGCCGCCTCGCGAAAGCTCAGCCCTCCCGGCCAGCGGGTGCCGGTGCCCGGCATCACCGAGGGGTCGAGGACATCAAGATCGAAGGAGACGTGGACCGCGTCGACGCCACGCTCTTCGAGATAATGAAGCGCCCGTTCCAGACCGGGGATAATGCCGATGTCGTGCCAATCTTCCATTGTCAACACCCAAACCCCGTGCCGCTGAATGGCGTCGCCTTCAGCCGGATCGATGTCCCGCACACCGAGCATCACGACATTGCGCGGATCGACCAATGGCGACCTGCCGGCACGCGTCTCGAGCTGGGACAGGGCGCGACCCTCGCGACCGATCGCGGTACCGAGCGGCATGCCGTGCATGTGACCGCTTGAGCTGCTTTGCGGGGTGTTGAGATCGGGATGCGTGTCGAGCCAGATCAAACCAGTATTGGATTGCGCGGTGACGGCGCCGGCGATGCTGCCGAAGGCAATTGCATGATCGCCTCCGAGTGTCAATGCCAGCTCGCCTCGCGCAATGACGTCACTTGCGAGCCCGGCGTGGCGGATCGCGGTTGTCCCGATGGCATCGGCGAAGGCGAGACGCCGCTGATTGACGTGCTGATCGGCATCCCCCGGAACGTCAATCTCCAGATGGATGGGGATCTTGAAGCGATCGAACTGTTCTTCGCCCACCCGGTCCGCTGTCCACCGATTGCGGAACGCCTCCAGCAACGCCGGGGCGCCGAGCTCCGGACCGTGGCGCTCGGCCCCGAGCCAAAGTGGGGCGACAATCGGGCAGAAGGGAGCGACGGCCAGGCGATTTCGCGTGGATTCCGAGCGCATGGCAGTTACATTTCTTCCGGGGCATCGATGCCCAGCAGCGCGAGCCCATTGCGAAGCGTCACGCGCGTGGCGGCGACCAGGGTGAGCCGTGCGGTCTTCACGGGTTCAGCGGATTTCAACACCGGGCAGGCGTGATAGAAATCGTTGAACGTTTTCGAAAGTTCATAGACATAGTTGGTCAGGTAGAGCGGGCGGTACTCGGCGCCGGCGCGCTGGATCACCGCCGGAAAGTCTGATATCGCCCGCAACAGCGACAGCTCTTCCGGCGCGGGGTCGGGCAGGCTGATCGATTCCACCGCCGCGTTGGCGTCCACCAGGCGGAACTTCCCGTGTTCCAGAATCCGGCAGGCGCGCGCATGGGCGTACTGGACGTAAGGCGCGGCGTGACCATCGAATGAAAGCGCCTCTTCCGGGTCGAATATGATTACCTTGTTCCCGTCTCGCGCCAGCATGGTGTACTTGATCGCGCCGATCCCGACCTGCCAGGCGACTTTCTGCCGCGTGGCCTGATCCATCTCCGGGTTCTTTTCCGCGATCACCCTGGCGGCGCGGTCGAGCACCAGCTTTCGCACATCTTCAAGCATCGGCGCGTTGCCCTTGCGGGAGGAGATCGCACCGCTTGGCAACGCCACGAACTCGTAACCGAGATGGATGGTGTTGGCCGCCTGCTCGAATCCGGAGAGCTCCAGGATTTTGGAGATCTGGTCGAAATAGAGCGATTGCCGCACATCGACCACCCACACCGCCGTGTCCACACCATACTCCACGAACTTCATGCGGGTGAGCGCCAGGTCCTTGGTGCTGTAGAGCGTCGTCCCGTCGGATCGCAGGATCGGCAACGTCCGGTAGGTTTCCTGCTCCAGCCCGAGCTTTTCGTCGATCTTGACCACCGGCAGGCCGTCGCTGACTTCGGCGATGCCCTGCCGCAGCAAATCCTTGACGATCTCCCGCCCCGCATCCTCGACGGCGCTTTCATAGAACCACTCGTCGAAGGTGGCGCCGAACTCGTCGAATATTTCGCGCAGCTCGATCAGGCTCCACTCGCGGGTCTTCTCCCACAGCGCGACAAAGCCGGGATCCTTGTCTTCCCAGAGGCGGAACGCGCGCTTGATGTCCTGTTCCCAGGTCGCCGATGGTATCCACCAATCGACCATCTTCACGTTGAGCCGTTCCCATTCGGCGACACGTTCATCCGGCGTCATTGTGACCACCGGTTCTTCACCATTTTCCAGCGTTGCGTCGTCGACGGTCTCATCATCAGGCTCGGGCGGAGGAGCGTCGCGCTCCATCACAAGTTGCTCACCGAGAATCGGCCAGAACTTCACCATGACCACTTCATCGGCGAACCTGGCGGGATCGATGTCGTTCTGGTTGGACACGCAGCCGAGCAGGTATGCGATATCCTCGCTTTCGTCGTGGATCTCCCAGAGCAGCTTCAGCATCCGGTCGATCGCCTCATCGAAGGCGAGGTCTTCCTGGATCAGCCGGTTCAGGAATGCCAGGACATCCTTGCGGAATGACAGCCGGGCCGACGACTCCGCATAGATATCGCCCAACCAGCGCCCTCGTGTTCCCTTGCGATGGGGCTCCTCTCCCGCGTGAAACGCCGTGTAGCACCACAGGCACTGAATCACGTGCCGCCCGATATCGCCGATATAGGTGGTCGGCATGATGGTGTGTCCCGCCGCGCGGGCCGTGTTCGTCACCGCAACGCCAAGGCAGATATTGCGCAGATGGCCGACATGCGCGACCTTGTGCGTATTGAGCTGGGAATGCTCGATCATGATGCGACCGGGATGCGTCCCTTCGGGGGCATGACCATAGGTGTGATCCTGACCGAGCACCTCGCGCAGCAACTTCCGGGCGACGGATAGCGCGTCGTAGGAGATGTTGATATAACCGTTGACCGCTTCGACGGTGGCGAACCGCCCGCTTGCGCGCACATGGTCCGCGATGGCCCCGGCCAGCTCCTGGGCACGGTTGCTGGCCTGGCCATTAACCAGCTTCCTGGCCTGTTTTTTGCTGAGCCCTTCCAGCTTGCCTTCGGCTTCCAGCTCGCGGGAGACGACCGTGCTGGCCAGCATATGGGCGATGGTCGAAGCGCCGCCCCATGTTCCGGCGAACGGCAAGGGCCGCAGGTCGACCGGGCGATCGCCGGGGTCGATCCCGGTAGCGACGGCGGCCACGCGGATGGCGGCCCGAGCGGCGGCTTCTTCCTGGGCAATGATGCCGATAGGCTGGTTGGCGGTGACCTTCGCAGGGGCGGTAGACATGGGGGCGGGACAATCTCCTTGGCCGGAAATACATGATGAACTCAGCCACCTGAAACATGAATCACGCTCCGGGCAGCTCGTATGTCACCGCAATCATACTCCGAACAGGGCGGCTCGAAGGCGGCAGCCCGCCGCCACCGGCAAACACCACGAGGCGGCGGCCACGTCGAATTTTCCTGAACGGAGGTGCGCCTGGGCGCCCAGCATATCCCGCAAGCTCGGGCATTGAAGCGCTGTAGCACCGGGCATGTACGAGTGAGGCGCGGATATTTCATCCGCGTCCCGACCGCCACGTCGAACATCGGACATGAAGTCCGACGCTACATGTCCGAAGGAGAGCTCCGAAGAAGCCAGGTGTCGGCAAGGGAATAGATGTGGGCAGAGATCGGTGACAAGCGAGCCATCACGCCATCGTCAGAACCCGGCGCCGGAATCCTTGTCGGGGTGGTAGCCATTGCCATTCTGGCCACCCGTGCCGATCTGCAGCAATAACGCGCCACCACCGAGTACCAGCACCATTCCGACGATGAAGACGATCAGCTGCTGGTAGCCGAATCCGCGTCCACCGCCGATGCCGAGCACATCGGCCATCAGGGCGAACGCGATCAGCGACAACCCGATACCGAGAATTGTGAGACCTGTCGCTCGTGGCGCGGTTCGATGGGTACGCACGGGAAACACCTCATCGTCGATTCGTGAACACCAGAACAATGGGACGGTCGGGCGTTACATCGACCCGGCACAGCAGATGGTGTTCTTTCAATGGAAAGTATAGCAATTCTGACGGAGTTCCGGAGCGAATCAGGACCGCATCCCTTGACCGTAACCACCGATCTTCGGTATACGTTCCAGACAGTCATCTGGCTGGGCCAATTGACCGGCGATGTTGGGGGCTGCTCCCGCCAACGAATACGGCACTGATTTCCGATTTTGTTCGTGGCGCTTGCACAACAGATACAAAAGTCGGGTAGCATACACAGGTAACGGGAGTGACGAGGCGTCGCATCGCGGTGATCCACCGTGGTTGCGTCGTACAAGTGTTTCGTATGACCGTCTGGTGCATCCAGATGTGGTGCGGGGAGGCAGAATGAACGGGCCGAGCGACGACGGGATGGCGCGAGCCGCCCGACCGACCACGAACCGAAGCGGGTTCCTGCGTCGGGTGCTCTCCCTTGGGGCGCTGGCGATCGTGGCTCTCACGGTTCTCGCGGCATGCGGTCCCGAGGTGGACAAGCCATATTCAACGACGAGTCCGGCATCCCCCGCGGCGGATGACATCCAGTCGTTGTACATCCTGGTGTTCTGGCTGGCGCTGATCGTGTTTGTCGGGGTGCAGTTTGCGATTGTGTACACCGCCCTGCGATTCCGGCGCACCCGCACCGCGAAGAAGCGACCCGCCCAAATCCACGGCAACACGCGCCTGGAGATCACGTGGACCGTGATCCCCTCTGTTGTCCTGCTGGTCATCCTGATTCCAACAATCACCACGCTCTATGACCATGACGCCGCCGCCGAGGAAGGCGACCTGGTCGTTGATGTCTATGGAAAGCAGTGGTGGTGGGAAGTCCACTACGGGGAAGACTATCGAGGCGACGACCTCAATGTGGTGACCGCGAACGAGATTCGCGTTCCCGCCGGCAAGGAAGTGGTCTTCAACCTGCGGTCCAATAACGTGATCCACTCGTTCTGGGTGCCGCGGCTGCATGGCAAGCTGGATGTCGTGCCCGGTCATGTCAACACGCTGTCCATCACCGCCGAGGAACCGGGTGTCTACTACGGTGAATGCGCCGAATTCTGCGGGGCGCAGCACGCCTGGATGCGGATGAAGATCATCGCCATGCCGGAGGATGAGTTCTACACCTGGATCAACGCGATGCGGGCCGGGAACCCCGGCACCACCAACCAGGAAGCCGAGCTCCCCGAGGGTGTGACGCGGGCGCCAGAGTCATTCACCATCTGTCTCGCCTGCCACCAGGTGAACGCCATGGAAAACAGCGCGGCGCTGCAGGGGATCGAGGCGCCAAAAATCTATGGCCCGGATCTCACCATGCTCGCCTGCCGCGACACGATCGCCGCCGGGATGCTGCTGAACACGCCGGAGAACCTGGCGATATGGCTGGATGACCCAGGCGCGGTCAAACCAGGCAACTACATGGCCACCCAAATCAAGGACGACACGCTCAGCGAGGAGCAAATCACGGAGATTGTCGACTATCTGGGCACGCTGAAACCGGCAAGCGGATGTGACTTCGATGTCGCGCCGGGCGCGACTCCGGGAGCGTCGCCAGTGGCGACCCCCGCTGCCTCACCGGCGGCATCGCCCGCGGCGACACCGGTGGCTGATTAATCTGGAACGCGTTTTGGAAGGGACCCCGGTCGCCCGCCAGTGACCGACGGACAGGAGCGAGTGATGGCATCTATCGTACAGCCGCAAACCACAACGACCGTGGAGCGGCCAGCGACCGAACCCTATTCCGGGTGGTGGGGATGGGTCACCACGGTCGACCACAAGCGCATCGGCATCATGTACGCCGTCACGGCCCTGGCGTTTTTCCTGCTGGGTGGGCTCGAAGCGCTGATCATCCGGACGCAGCTGATCCGGCCGGACAATGGTGTGGTAGGTGCGGAAACCTACAACGAACTCTTCACCATGCACGGCACGACGATGATCTTCCTGGCCGTGATGCCGTTGAGTGTCGCGTTCTTCAATCTCGTCATGCCGCTTCAGATCGGCGCGCGGGATGTCGCGTTTCCGCGCCTGAACGCGTTCAGCTACTGGGTGTTCCTGCTCGGCGGTATCCTGCTGAACATCAGCTGGTTCTTCGGTGAAGCGCCGAATTCCGGCTGGTACGGCTACGCACCTCTCACTGAGCTCGCCTGGAACCCAACCCGCGCCGTCGATTTCTGGATGCTCGGCCTGCAGGTGCTCGGCGTCAGCTCGGTGGCCGGCGCGCTGAACTTCACTGTGACGATCCTCAACATGCGCGCCCCCGGCATGACCCTGATGCGGATGCCGATCTTCACCTGGTCGACCCTGATCACGTCGATCCTGCTGTTCATGGCCTTCCCGGCTGTGACGATCGCGCTCTTCCTGCTCTCCATGGATCGCTTTGTCGGTACGGGTTTCTTTGCCACCGCGGCCGGAGGTGACCCAATGCTCTGGCAGCACCTCTTCTGGGTCTTTGGGCACCCCGAGGTGTACATCATGATCCTGCCCGCCTTCGGCATCGTGTCGGAGATCATCCCGACATTTTCGCGCAAGCCGCTGTTCGGTTATGCCGTGATGGTGTACGCGCTCGCGGCGATTGCCTTTCTCGGCTTCGGTGTGTGGGCACATCACATGTTCACCACCGGTCTTGGCCCGACCGCCAACTCCGTGTTCGCGGCCACGACCATGCTCATCGCGATTCCGACCGGTGTGAAAATCTTCAACTGGATGGGAACGATGTGGCTTGGCCAGCTGCATTTTACGACGGCCATGCTGTTTGCCGTCGGGTTCGTCTCACAGTTCGTCATCGGTGGCCTCTCCGGCGTGATGCACGCCGTGGTGCCGGTAGACTTGCAGCACAATGACAGCTATTTCGTCATTGCCCACTTCCATTACGTCCTCTTCGGTGGCTCCATGTTCGGGCTGTTGGGCGCGATCTACTACTGGTTCCCGAAATTCACGGGCCGGCTCCTGAACGAGAGGCTCGGCAGATGGAACTTCTGGCTGACCTTCATCGGTTTCAACCTGACCTTCTTCCCGATGCACTTCCTCGGGCTTGAAGGCATGCCGCGTCGCTACTACAGCTACGGCGAAGGCAGCGGCTGGTGGTTCTGGAACGTGGTTGTGACGGCGGGCGCCTACCTGCTCGGCGCATCGATCCTGCTCTTCATCTACAACATCGCGCACAGCCTGCAGAAGGGCGAGCGCTCGGGGCCGAACCCGTGGGACGCGGGCACGGTGGAGTGGGCGACGACCTCGCCGCCACCGGCCTACAATTTCTCCGTGGTCCCGACGATCGAGCATCGCGACCCACTCTGGGCCGAGAAGTATGGCCTGTACGAAGAAGACACGCAGGTCGACTTTGCCATTGGCGGCAAGACAGTTGGGGAAGGCCATGTGCCGGATGAAAGCCCGACCGAGCACAGGATCACGGCGCTTGCCGCTAACGAGACTGGCGATGCTGATGTCCATATGCCAAACCCGTCCTACTATCCGGTTATAGCCGCGATCGGCTTCTTCCTGGTGGCGTTTGGCATGATCATCGACAACCCGGACATCATGTTGTGGGCGTTGCCCGTGCCGCTGGTGACACTGGCGGGGATGATCATCATGATCGGCGGCATCTATGGATGGGCGCTGGAGCCACCTGACTAGATATCAATCACGACGAGGCGATTGTTGCATCCGCGTTGCCTCGCACCGAATGATTCCGGATGCGACTATTGGCGCAGCGTGTTAGGGCCACGGCCCTGGAGAGTGTTAAGGGGAGAACATGGCACAGGTTCTCGATACGCCTCGTATCGACACCCATGGAACGGGTCACGACGACGCCGGGGGCGGACACGCGGATCATCCACCCACAACGTTGGGGATGGATCACCGAAAACTGCTGATGTGGCTGTTCCTCGCGTCAGACTGCATGTTTTTTGGTTCGCTGATCGCGACGTACATGATTTACCGCGGGCGCTCCTCCGATGTTGGCACTGGCCCATACCCGAATGAGCTGATCGACATCCCGTATACATCGGTGAGCAGCTTTGTGCTGGTGATGAGCTCGCTGACGATGGTGCTGGCGTTGCACTCGCTGCAGCACAACAACCTGCGCGGCTCGCGCGTGTGGCTGCTTGCCACGGCGCTGCTGGGCGGAGTGTTCCTCGGTGGGCAGTACTTCGAGTTCACCGAGTTCTATCACGAAGGCCTGACGTTGCAGGGCAACCTGTACGGCGCCACCTTCTTTACCCTGACCGGTTTTCATGGAACGCACGTTGCGATCGGCGTGATATGGATATTGAGCCTGTTGTTCGTGTCCTTGCGGGGTGGTTTGAAGCAGAGCCAGAGCATGACACTTGAAGTCATGGCGCTCTACTGGCACTTTGTCGACATCGTCTGGGTGGTCATCTTCACCTTCGTCTACCTCATTCCGTATGAGGACGTTATTTCGGAGGGTGGTGGCGAGGAACACGCCATACGCCTGGTCGAGCTCGGCACGCGAGTCCTGGGCGCGTTCGGGTAGGCAACGCCCGGGATGGCGCCTGCCCTGAGCGATGTCGAAGGATCGATCCGCCAACACCAGACGCGCGAAAGGAGAGGAACGGATGGCACAAAAGACAGGCACGATGCCGGCGCTCAACGCTGAACACCAGGATCAACAACCGGGAACGCGCGAGTACGTGGGAATCGCGATCTTCCTCGCGCTCATCACCGCGGTCGAAGTGGCGGTCTATTATATCGAGGCCTTCGAGTCGATCCTGGTGCCAACCCTGATGGTGCTGTCGATCATCAAGTTCGGCACCATCGTCGCCTACTTCATGCATCTCAGGTTCGATAGCCGCATCCTGACCCAGGTATTCGTCTCGGCGCTGGTCATTGCGTTCGCGGTGTTTATCGCGGCAGGGTACATGATGCATTCCATGCACCCCGTGACGGTGTTCTTTGGCGGCAAGTAGCGATGTGACGCGCCAGCGACTGGCAGCGCGGATCGAGGCGCCGGTCACTGACGAATAGCGTCGCACTATCCCGGCGGCTCGACTGCCCGTTGGCAGGTTGGATTCATCATGGGTTCCGTACTTCCGTTCCTTCCGCCACTTCATGTAGGAGGCGCCGAGCCAGGTGGCCCCTACTACACGCACTGGTTTCTCGATCCGAAGATCGCAACGGCGATCTTCGGCCTGACCACCGTCTACCTGCTCTGGGTAGGCCCCCTGAACCGCCGGCGTCCCGGTGTGGAGCATCGACCGGTGACCACGCGGCAGATCGTGCAGTTCCTGCTTGGCTCGCTATCGGCGCTCATCGCACTTGGTCCGCCGATCGACGACTGGTCGCACTTTTTCTTCTCCAGCGCGCACATGTTCCAGCATCTCATCCTGATCCTGCTCAGCGCGCCACTGTGGATCGCGGGCGTTCCCGCCTGGGTCTACCGGCCGCTGACACAACATCCGGTGACCAACTGGTTTTTCTCCAACCTGTTCCGGCCGGTGCCGGCGTTCCTGGTGGCGAACATGATCAACGGCATGTGGCATATGCCATTCATGTACGAGCTCGCGCTGAGCTCGGAAATATGGCACGCCACACAACATATCTGCTTTGTTCTCGCTGGATGGTTGCTCTGGTGGCCATTGATGAGCAACGTGCCAGAGTGGCCCCGGCTTCCTCAACCGATGCCGGCGGTGTACATCTTTCTCCAGACGATCCCAACTGGTATCATAGGAGCCCTGCTGACCTATGCTGGCCCGATGTATCCTCACTATGCCGAGGCAACGACGCGGCCGTGGGGCATCGACCTCAAGGAGGACCAGGTGCTCGCGGGACTCCAGATGTGGGTTGGCATGAACACCATCTTTCTCATTGTCGCGACCGTGATTTTCCTGCGGTGGGCGGCGCGTGAGGAGCAGCGTGACAACGATGCGCTCCGGCGCAAGGCGCAACAGAAAGCGTTACAGCAGACCGTCGCCATGCGCCTCGACTCCGGACAGGGCTCGCGGCCACATTCCTTGCAGTGACAATGGGCACTTGAAGGAGCGGTTCCATCATGGCCACGGATGTACAACGTCGATTGGCCATACGTGAACAGGAGCGGGCACGGGACGAAGCCGGGCACCGCGCCGCCTGGGCATTTATCTGGACACTCTTCGTGTTCAAGATCGCGACAATCGGGATCATTTACTACGCGGCGACATCAACCCATTCAGTTGAGCTATCGTTTATCTACGCGACAACGTGGTATTGGCTCATTATCCCGATCGCGGGCATTTCCGGCCCGCTGCTCTACCGCTGGCGACTGGTTCGCATGCGCCGGCGCCGGGAACAGCTTCGTAATGCCGAGTGGATGGACCAGCCGCATACCCAGCATGGGTCATCGGAACTGACCACCGTTCGGGACCTGATGTACGAGCACCCCCAGAATAGCGCGTAGATACCGGTACGCACGGTTCTTCCGGGTGGACATTTCCCGCGTAACGGCGGACAATTGTGCCATGAAATACGACCTTGCGGCTGGTTGAGGAGAGCAATGGCTGACTATATCAAGCGACATTTCATCGAACCGATCGCGCTACCGATCGTGATCATTGGCGTCCTGCTGGCGATCATCATCGTGATCGGCGAGGCGGTTTTGTCCCTTTTCACACCGGGTGAAAACGTCGACCGCATCGGTCGCCCCGAGCTGTGGTTCGCGGTAGGGCTCTCCCTCGTGTTCCTGTTTGGCTGCGCGTTCCTCTACACGCGTCCGAAAGGCACGCTTGGCCCATTCGACGCCGAGGTCGCGATCGGCGATCGCGGGATTTTCGAAGAGCCGGCGCCCCGGATCGATCCAAACGTCCGTCAGGGACCGCAAGGCACCGTCGCTGATATCGCGGAAGGCTACACGCTTTACGCCGCCAACGGGCCACTCGCTGAAGTGCAGGGGCTCTTGCCCGGCACGACCGACTACGGCAGGAAGTTCAAGGGGCTCATCTACGCCAACGGGCTTTCAGGCGCCAGTTCGGAGCTGTGGATCCCGACCGAAGCGGTGATGTCCGTCTACCCGGAAACCAAATCCGCGCTGCTGGCAATCAAGGGCGATGAGACCGAGTACTTCGGCTGGAACCTTCCACCGGAGTCGATGCGACGATCCCCAGCCCGCAAGGCGGAACACCTTTAGAGCGATTTGCAGGATGATTGCATGCCACTCGGTAGGACATCCACCGCCTATTGTGGCCGCTTCGCGACCACTGGGCGGACAACCGCTGCGCGGG
>Ga0209176_10000043_pt1 | contig 36339 bp, 31 predicted proteins | sample NGEPer11B_FD_184511 | JGI IMG/M metagenome (GOLD analysis project Ga0209176, IMG submission 184511) | Arctic peat soil microbial communities from the Barrow Environmental Observatory site, Barrow, Alaska, USA - NGEE Permafrost305-11B... | ecosystem: Environmental > Terrestrial > Soil > Wetlands...
CATTCATGCCCACAAAGTGTTACCTATGTCCGTGTCCTTCTGTTACCCATGTGTCCGGTCTGTACACCCGTGTCGGTCCCTACATACATGCGGGAGCTCATCCCCCATCGATTACCCGGATTTGGTATCAGCTATACGAACTCCATGTCGATGTTCTGTACCCCTCGGTCTTTTACTACCGGTTCCAACTATTTCAGGAGGCAGCTGTGACGGTGCGGATGCGTGTCGCCTGTGTCGGGGCGGACGGGGCCGATAGCCGGGTTTGCGGTCATCCCGCCTTGCAGCTTCGCGGCACGCTGTCGGATTCGCCCATGGCGAGCTCGGAGTAGGCGATGGCGCATTCTGTATCCAGCGGCGCCAGCACCACCGCCCTGACGATGCCGTCGCTGTCGATGAAGACGTGGGTGGGATAGTTGCGGATCTCCCAGGTTTTGGCCGTTTCGAACAGGTCCGGGAATGCCTCGGGATCGGCCACGGAGGCGAGGAAATTCGGATCAACGGCAATCGGGAACGTCGCGCCCGATTTTTCGGCATAGGCGACAGACACCTTGGGGTCTTCCTTGATGGAGACGCCGATCATGGTCATCCCGCGCGGCTCCAGCTGTTCCCACGCCTCTTGCAGCTCCGGCATCTCGGCCCGGCACGGCGGGCACCACGATCCCCAGAAATTGAGCCAGACCGGCTGGCCCTTGAGCTCGGAGAGCCGCAGCACCTCGCCGCCGGCATAGAGCGTCATGAACTCGGGAGCGGGTTCGCCAACGCCAGGAAGAAGCGAGCTGTTGACGCCGCCGTCGCCAAGATCGCCCATGCCCTGGCTTTGCGCCAGCCAGAACGCGCCCAGGATGATCACCAGCGCTATCGCCCCGGCGACCACCACCTGTTGCGGGCGTGACTGCCCTGAGCCGACTTCACCAGTCGGTGACGAACCCTGATCGGAACCAGTCACCGTGGCATCGTTGCGGGTGGTTCCGGCGTCAGACGCCGCCATATGCGTGGAGCCCGCCGAAGAAGTAGTTGCCGTAGTAGGTGAAGATCACGGCGGCGAAGCCAAGCAGGAGGATGATGGCGCTTCGGTCGCCCCGCCATCCGCGCAGGGTGCGGGTGTGGAGATAGACCGCGTAGACCAGCCACGTGAACAACGCCGCTGTTTCCTTCGGATCCCACGACCAGTAGACGCCCCAGGCGTCGTGCGCCCAGATGGAACCCAGGATGAGCACCATCGACAGCAGCGGAAAGCCAATTCCGACGGCGCGGAAGCCGACGTCATCCAGGATTTCCAGGCTGGGCAGCCAGCGGATGTTGCGCTTGCTCTTGATCAAGTAGAGGATCGCCGAAGCGAAGGAGACCGAGAACGTCGCATAGGCGAAGATTGCCGACGAGACATGAATTGTCATCATCGGCTTGGCCTGAAGCGCGGGAATGAGCGGGGTGACTTCGCGGAGATCAGCGGGGAGCGACCAGATGTAAAGCGTCATGCCGAATGCAATGGTCACCACGATCGCGCCGAGCTGGCGAATGCTGTACATGCGCTCGAAGAGGATGTACATCATGCAGATCGCGAGCACGAAGGTGAGGGAGAACTCGTACATGTTTGCCGTGGGCAGGCGCTCCGCCGCGATCGATCGCAGCAGTACAGCGAGGAAGGCGAAAATGCCGCCAAACCAGGTGAGCAAGGTGCCGTATCGACCGGCGCTGGCGCTGCCCGGCAGGAAGTCAGCGGTGCTGCTGGTGACCGTGGCGCCGGTGGAGGTTGCCAGGGTTGCGCGCCGTACCCGCACGCGACCAACCGCAAAGGCGATGTAGCTCAGCGCCGCCGCGCCGAGGGCAAGCGACGATGCCGCAAAGCAATAAAATGAAAGTTTGACGAGTGTCTCCATACGGATCCTCTCCCAGTGTTGCTGCCGGTCCTGCGCCTAACCTGACAACGGGTATGCATGTACCAGTTTACTGGTTCTCGGCCTCGCGGGAATCGTCAATCGCGTCATCGTGCCCGGTTTCGTCCTGATCCGGGCGCTTGACAGTTGGCGTAGTGGTGAAATGTTCGCCCGCGCGTTCCACGAGATTGTAGAAGTCACGCTTGCCGCCCCAGTCCCGCTTCGCGAGTGGCGTCAACGTCACGGTGTTGCCATCGGCGGATTGCTGAATGATCCCTCGCACCCGGCGCAGGGGGAAATAGAACGTTGCCGCCAGCCCGCCAACCAGCAGCACTGACGCGATGAGGAAGATCGGAATGCCGGGATTGTACGCGACCTGCAGGACGGTGAAGCGCGATTCCCGTTCGAACAGCAGCGTCAAGTCTCCGACAGCGAGCGGCGTCCCCTGATCGAGGATGGCGGTGGCTGGTTCAATGTCAGAGTTACTATCGAGCGGCGACACCTGGACCCAGACCTGACCGCTGGCGAGATTGAGCGTATCGAGGTCAGGCCGGTTGGAGCGGTCCGTGTCCGGGCTGACAACCGCAACCTGCAGGCCTTCGCCCGGCAGGCGAATCAGCCCGGCGGGCGCATCGGGATTATCACGGGAATTGTAGAACCCCATCTCGAGGCTTTCATCGTAGACGGTCCGGCCCGTTTTACCCTCCACCCGCATGTCGACCGAGATGCCGAAACTCGACTGATAGAACGTCGCCACGCCGTGGCTGATCGGATGATTGACAGTGATGGTGCCCGAGTCCACCTTTTCGTCGCCGTCATAGATGATGATGTCGCTCTTGTACTCACTCGCGACACCAGTTGGAATGTATGAATCGGTGAACCGGACCAGCTCGACGCTGAGGTCGGTGCCATGGCCCACGCGGCGGGTTTCGCCCTCCGCGACAGCGAAGTCCCTGTCCCGGAAGCCATACACCGACGCCACGATACCACCGACCATGAGCAGGATCAGGGCGAGGTGAAACGGGAAGGTGCCGAGTTTCGCCCATCGGTTCTTGTCCGCGTAGAAGTGAATGTCGTCGCCGACCTTTTCCGTGAAGAATCGATATCGTCGCTCGCCGAAAATCGACTTCATGCCCTGCTGGAGCTCCGCGACCGAACCGGTCTGGACGAATGTCGCACTGACCTCGGCTCGTTCCACATATCCTTTGGACGTGCGGATTCTCGGCGAGCTGATCGTGCCCCAGATGACCGGGAAACGGTTGATGGTGCAGACGGCGATTGCGACGGCAATGATGGTCAGCAAGACCGCGAAGACCGAGCTGTGGAACACGTCCCAGCCATACCATTGGTCGACCAGCGGCTGGGTGACGGGAGCGGCATCCGCAATCCACTGAGGAACCTCACTGCCACGCAGCGTGCCGATCAGCACCAGCAGGGCGAGCAGGGTGATTTCGAGCACCGCCATGCGCACCGACGTGAAGAATCGCCAGATGCGATCAATGATGATGTCGATTGGTGATCGCGACGGCGCGCCGTTCGCGACGGTGATCTGAGCCATTGGCGGCGAATCCAGGGACGAGCGGGCGCGTTTCGCCCGGCGCGAATTGACATGGGTAATGCGGCCGGTTCGGCTACAACGTTGGTTCGTACGGCGTCCAGGGCGCGACGCGGATGATCTCGGTGAAGATCTGCTCGTAAATGCCGAGCAGCATGATCACGCCAACCCCGATCATCACCGCGCCGGTGATCGTGGTGACGAGCGCGAGATGGCGGTTCATGCGGCGGATGATCGACGGCGCGTTGCCGAACGCCAGCGCCGCCAGCAGGAATGGAACGCCAAGGCCAAGGGAATAGGTCGTGAGCAACACCGTCGCTCGCTCTACGCTTCCCTGACCGGCCGCCATGGTCAGGATCGTACCGAGAATCGGTCCGAGGCATGGTGACCATCCCGCCCCAAATGTAACGCCGATCAGGAAGGATGACGTCACCGTACCAGGGTCGCCCGTCGGGACGTCCAAACGGCGGGTGCGGTCCATGAATGGCACGGAAATCCAGCCCAGCTGATAGAGACCCATAAGCACAAGCAGCACGCCACCCGCCCGGACCAGCCAGAGTCGATTTTCCTCGATGAAGTCAAGTGATCCCGCAAACACTCCAGCGCTGCCGAGTGCCGCGCCGAGGGCAATGAAAACGATCGAGAACCCGAGCACATAGGCGACAGCATTGCGCAGCACGATCGCGCGGGCGTGCCTGTCGGAGCCGCCCGCCGAAACACCTGCGATGTGGGTCAGGTAGATCGGAATGAGCGGGAGAACGCAGGGAGACGAAATCGAGAAGATTCCGGCAATAAAGGCGGTGAGCAAGGACACTTCAACCATGAGGTGAACCCTACCACTAGACGAAATCGAGATACAATAGGAGAAATCCCGGCAGGTGGCCGGAGCACGCATGACTGCTTGATTTCATCCCTCCTTCTTCGATCGAGCATGCTCCCGATGACTGAATCACTTCGTGACCGTTTGTATTCCACTGAAGCCATTGTGCTCGCTCGTCGCAACCTGGGCGAGTCCGATCGGATTTACGAGGTTTACTCGCTTCGTCATGGCAAGTTTTCCATGATCGGGAAGCGCGCTCGCCGACCGGACAATCGTGATGGCCGCTCGCTCGACCTGCTCAATCAGGTCGTGGTGCACCTCTACCGTGGCCGCAATCTCGATATCGTCAAGGGCGTGGAGGTGAGCGCGTCTCATGACGGATTGCGGATCGACCTGGATGCATTTGGGCATGCGTGCTACCTGGCGGAGCTGGTTCGGGTGATGACGCATGACCGGGAGTCGAACGAGCGGCTCTATGCGCTGTTGTCGCAATGTCTCTCTCTCTTGTCGGAGGGGGTCGACCCGTGGCCGGTGACCCGCTACTTCGAATACGCGTTGCTGGAGGCGAGCGGTTTCCAGGCGCAATTGTACGCCTGTCCGCGTTGCCGGGAGCCATTGTCCGCGCAGGTCAATGTGTTCTCCGTCCGTGAGGGCGGCGTGCTGTGCGCCAACTGTCAGGTGAGCGATCCCGGTGGCATGCAACTTTCGATCAATGCGCAAAAATATCTCCGGGTGATGGATCGGGAGGGTCTGAGACGAACACTCAACCTTCAACTGGACGATGTTTCCCGGAACCAGGTGCAGTGGGCGCTGACGGAGTATGTCCAGCATATCGCCGAACGTCCGTTTGCGAGCCTGGCCGTAATGCGTTCGATCCGCGGTGGTATGGGGATCGATGGGCCGGTTGGCGAGGCGGTATCGGTCAAACCCGCGATCGGGTCAGCCTGAAGACGTTATGTCTGGCAGCAGGTCCGGTCGCCACCGCGCTGTCCGTTTTTTGGCCTGTTCCTGGCGCCATAGCTCGATGTTGGCGTGGTGGCCGCTCAACAGGATGTCAGGAACCTGGTGTCCACGGTAGTCGACCGGGCGGGTGTAGTGGGGATATTCGACGCCGCCGGTGGCATGCGATTCCTCCCGGATGCTCTCCGCGTCGATCACGCCGGGTACAAGCCGGGAGACGCTGTCGGTGATCACCATCGCTGGAAGCTCGCCGCCGGTGAGGACATAGTCCCCGACGGAGAGCTCGTCGGCGTGCAGGATGTGCCCGACCCGATCATCGATCCCCTCGTAGTGGCCGCAGATCAACGCCAGCCGTGGTTTCTCCGCGAAGTCATGCGCGAGGGACTGGGTGAAGCGCCGCCCGCCAGCCGACATGATCGCAATGTGGGTGGTGGCAATTTCATCCCCGAGGACGTCCTCGACCGCTTCCACGATCGGCGGCGCTTTCATCACCATGCCAGCGCCACCACCATAGGGTGAATCGTCGGCGGTGCGATGTCGATCCCTGGCCCAGTTCCGGATGTCGTGAACCCGGATGTCGATGATGCCGGCTTCGTGTGCCCGCTTGAGGATGCTCTCGCTCATTGGTCCGGTGAACATGGCGGGAAACAGTGAGAAAATGTCAACACGGAACGGTCCGGCGGAGGGCTGGTTCATACGACGACCGCCCTGGCTCGTCGCTGATCGAGCAGCGAGGTGATGGGTATATGGGCATCGACCAGGGTTTCCAGGGTGAGCGCGGGCGAGAAGGAATGATCAACCGGCGGAGTTTGGCGACCCGGCTCGTACAGCACCGCGGCGAGACCCGCTCGTTGCGCTACCTCGATATCCCAGCGCGGGGAGTCGCCGATGTGAACACCGAGCGCTGGATCAGCGTCGACAAGCCCGTACGCCAATTCGTAGATTGTCGGGACCGATTTGTAATAGCCGATGCTGGCTGAGGTTGCCACGAAGGCAAGACGATCCCGAATGCCGAATTGCGCCAGCGACCATTCGAGGAACGGGTGATAGACCGCGCTGGAGATAATGCCGACTGGAATGTCCGCGTCGATCAACGATGATATCGTTTCGACTGCGCCTGGCACGGGTGACAGGCTGATCAGGCAGTCCCGCATGAGCGCATCGATATGACCACTCAGCTCATCGGCGGCAAGGTGAACACCAAGTGCGGCGAACACGTGAGCGACGCAGAATTGGGCGTCTCGCTCGATACCGGTCGCAATGACATCCTTGCGCAAGGCACGATAGTGTTCGGTTACCTTGCCGGCAATGGCGGGATCGCCCTGCCCGCCAGCGAGGCGGTTCAGCACCGCCGCCGGAAGCGTGCGGATTTCGAGCTCGAACCAGGGATCGCAGTGCGCGACGGTGTTGTGAAAGTCAAACGTTGCGATTTGCACGGGAACTCCGCGAGTGATTGCTGGATATTGCGCATGACGGTCGATCGCGTCCGTGTAACGATAGCATGAGTCGATAGGGGATCGAGGGGATGTGGACCGGCACAAGGCACTGTCTCCGCGCAGGGTCCGCCGACCAAATCGCCATCGTCCATCCGAAGTCCGTATGAGGAGCAGGCACCCGTCGTGGCACAGGTTTTGACGCTTGATCTTGGACTCGCAAAGACCGTGAAGTACGCCAGCAGGGATAGCGGCGACACGGTCGAGCTGGTGGAGCGACCCGGTGGCGGATTCTCCGTCGTGATGATCGATGGACAGGGGAGTGGCAAGGCGGCGAAGACGTTGAGCCTGTTGCTGTCGAGCAAGGCGGTGGCACTTCTCAAGGAGGGGGTGCGGGACGGTGTCGTCGCCAGGGCGACGCACGATCACCTGTTCATGTTCCGTCACGGCCAGGTGTCGGCGACGCTGGACCTGCTTTCGGTGGACATGCGGAGCCGGACGGTGGTGGTGACGCGAAATGCCGACTCTCCCATGTTGATCGGCGATGCGTCGGGTTTCCGCACGGTGGAGGTCGATTCCGGGCCGATCGGGCGGTACCTCTGGACGAAGCCGAACGTGCAGGAGATTCCGCTGGAGGAAGGGCTCACGATCGTGCTGTTCACCGACGGCATTCCGCATTCGGGCCGTCGTGCCCGGTTGGAGCCCCTGGATCTAACGGCCTTCGCCAGCGAGCGGTTCGGCGTAACGGCTTCGGCCCAGGTCATTGCGGACCTGCTCCTGGCGCATGTGATCGAACGCGATCAGGGGCGACCCAGCGACGACATGGCGGTGGTGGCGCTCCGCATCAGGGGTCATGGCGAGGGGACGTTGATCCGGAGAATGCAGGCGCAGTTCCCAATGCCGTAGTATGGCGCGATCACGATCTGTTTTCGTGCCCAGCCGTTCGCGTTCGGGAGACGAAAGATGGACGCTTCGCAGCAGCCTGACCGTCGCCGGGTCGTGGTCATTGGGCCGTGCGCCTCCGGCAAGACGTCACTCACGAAGCGCCTGCGGGCGCAGGGATTCGATGCGCGCGCCTGCGGGCAGGAGCACAGTGAAATCTCCGAGCTTTGGCGGCACATGGCCCCCGATGTGCTGATCGGACTCCGAATCGACCTGCAGACGCTGCGCGAGCGTCGATCGAGTGGCACGTGGTCCGGTGCGATTTACGCCCGGCAGCAGGAGCGCCTGGCGTCCGGCTACGCCCACGCCGATCTTGTGATTGATTGTGATGCCGTCGGCCAGGACGATGTCGAGCGGGAGGTGGTGGATTGGCTTCGATTGCACGGATGATCGTCGCGCGGGCCGGGGGGACGCACCGGCCCGCGTGGCGTCGTTGGGGCTAGTTCATGGTCCTGCGGCGACCGGGAAAGTCGATGGCGCTGCCGATGGCGCCGGTATGGACAAGCAGGGCGAGCTCCCGGCGAAGCAACCGGTAAATCTCCTCGAGCCGCTCATCGACGGTGACGTATTCGAGGATTTTCTGTCGCTCCCACGTGTGGAGGGTGAGTGTCTCGGCAATGATCCACGCGCCGCGAACGGGATCGTCCGATGGATCGAGCCTTGGAAGCTTCTCGCGCACCAGCCGTTCCAGCGCGCCAAGATACTGGACGAACCGGTTCCTGATGCGCCGGTACAGGCTCGCGACAGTGTCACTATCCTGGACGACCTCTTCGAGTTTGGTGACTTCGGCCCTGGCATAGCCCATCGACCAGTCGATATCATCGATCCTTACGCGGAAGCTGCCCGTTACCACGATGTCGGAGCGACCGTCGGGCCGGGGTGAGATGCCGGAGATCGAGCAGGCCGTGCCGATGCTGGTGGGTGAGCCCGATCCGTCGGAATCGTCGTCATACTCAACCAGGGCAATCGCAAATGCGGGATCCGTGTTGCGTGAGTCCTCGAGCATGCGCCGGTAGCGTTCCTCGAAGATATGCAGCGGCAAGATCGCTTCGGGGAAGAGGACGGTGCCGAGCGGGAAGATCGGGAGATGGTCGGGTTCCATATGCATTCATTCCAGGTGGATGGGGACGCCGGTGCATCGTAACTTCGATCAGTATACGGTGAGGGCGGCATGCGGATGATTCACCCGATTGAAGGGCAAGGCCGTACAATCCACGACATGAGAGATTTTTTCGCGCGGTCAAGCCTGATCCTTCTGGCCACACGCCGCATGCGCATCGCACCATGCCGCCGTGCCGCTGGAATGATGCTCGTCCGCCTGGACGAGGTGACCTCGTGAACCTGGAGGTGGCTCGCCAGGACGGAGCGATCGACGTCCAGCCGCTGCGCCCGGAGGATGTCCCGCTGCTGAACCCCGCCGGGAACCCACGCATCGATGAGACCGACATCGACGCTATCGTCCGGCGGCACCCGAACAGGTCGTTCTGGGTTCCCGAAACCGGCGAGTTCATCCTGGTGCAGCCATGGCGAAGCCGTGATGACCTGCCACATATCCACACGTTGTGGTCGTTTGGCAATGACGGTCCGTTGCTGGACGCGGCGGCGGGCGCGGCGATCGGGGCCAATGCGGCGAGCCTGGTGATGCTGGAGACGGGTGAGCGCAGGAAACCCGCCTTTTATCATCGATACGGGTTTGATCGGGTTGAAGGGATCCGCACCTATGAGCATAGCGAGCCGGAGGTGCTGGCGCGCATGTATTCGGCCGGGGCCGTGCAATTTCATCGTGTGACGCGGGGTCAGGCCGCGATGCTGCCTGATGTTGAAAAGATCGATCACGCGTCGTTTCCGTGGTTCTGGTGGAATACCCACGAGGAATTCCTGGGGTACATCTCATTTCCAGGTGTGGAGCTGTGGGCAGGCGAGCGAGATGGGCAGACCGTTTCCTATTTTGGCATCACCCAGTTTCACCAGTGGGCGCATCTCGATCGGATTGCGGTGGCTTCGGGCAACCAGCGGGCGGGGCTCGGCAAGACCACTGTCGGATTTGCGGCGCGGCGGATGCTGCAGAGCGGCGCCGTGCGTATCGGCCTGAGTACCCAAAGTGGCAATCGCATTTCGCGTCGCATGTATGAGTCGCTGGGATTTCGCCATACGCGACAATCCGACTATGATGTGTATGGACTGGTGTTTGACGCAGAGCGGGTGTACCGCTCGCCGTAACACGAAGGTGGCGGGTGGGCGGCACAACGCCTGGGTCACGCGGACGCACGAATGCCGGGGTGACCACTGAGGGCGACTCCCGCGATATGATCGATTTTGGGAAAGCTGGAGATGTATGGGAAGTAGCTTCGGAACGATTTTCAGGTTCAACACATGGGGTGAGTCGCATGGCCCCGCGCTCGGCGTGGTGGTCGAAGGATGCCCGGCTGGCATCCCGCTCCTGGTGGAGGATATCCAGTTCGAACTGGATCGTCGCCGGGTCGGGCAGAGCAAGGTTACATCGCCTCGCGACGAGAAGGATCGGGCCGAAATCCTGTCCGGTGTCTTCGAAGGCGTGACGACCGGCGCGCCGATTTCGCTGATTACCTACAACAAGGATGCCGATTCCACCAAATACGAAAACCTGCGAAATGTGTTTCGGCCAGGTCACGGTGACTACACCTATCACATGAAATACGGTCATCGGGACCATCGTGGCGGCGGGCGCAGCTCAGCCAGGGAGACCTGGGGCCGGGTGGCGGCGGGGGCGATTGCCCGGAAAATCCTGTCGACTGCTGGAGGCCGGGTGTTCGGCTTCACACGGGAAATCGGCGGGATCGAGATGGAAACGTTCGACGAGCGCGAGATCGAGCGCAACCTGGTGCGGTGTCCGGATCCGATTGCCGCCGAAAAGATGGTCGCGGCAATTGGCAAGGTCAAGGAGGAAAAGAACAGTCTTGGCGGTGTGGTGGAAGCGCGGGCGGTCGGTATCCCGGCCGGACTGGGTGAGCCGACCTTTGACAAGCTCGATGCGCTGATCGGCCAGGCGATGTTGAGCATTCCGGCGACCAAGGGTGTGGAGATCGGTCGGGGCTTCGCCCAGGCGCGTCTCACCGGGCGGGAGTCGAACGATCCCTTTGAGATTCGTGACGGAAAGGTGCGAGCGATCACCAACAATGCCGGCGGCACCCTGGCGGGAATCTCGACCGGTGAGGAGATCATCGTCCGCGTGGCGATCAAGCCGACCTCATCGATCGAGCAGGATCAGCTCACGATCACCAGGGATCTCGAGCCGACGACCGTAAAGGTCGAAGGACGCCATGATCCCTCCGTGGTGCCTCGCGCGGTGCCAGTGGTCGAGGCGATGCTGGCGAATGTGCTGGCCGACCTGTATCTCCGCAACCGCGCGGCACGGATCGACTGGCCGTAGTCATTGCGGAACGACCGTGGACGATCGTGCGTTGCAGTGATACAGGCGGGAGAGATGCGGAGGAGTCTCGCCCGGACCGACGAAAACTCACCGGAGGTGCAGCATGTTGATTCCGAGTCTAGCCATGGTGATGCTGTTGACGTTGTCCGTTTTTGCGACTCCCGAAGCGTCGCCGGTGCAGCAGGGCAAGCCTGGTCCGTTGCTTGTCGCTGGCGAGCCGACCACGGCGCTGGCGGTCGACCCGGCTACCGGTCTCGCGCACTACGCCGTGGCCGGAGGCGACCTGTTCATCGCGGATGGGGCAGGTGGCTGGGACGTCACTGGCATATCGCCTGAACGAGAGTCGGTGATTGTCGACAGTGATGATCAGGAGATTCTCTGGGCGGGGACCGGACAGGAATGTTACCGGGGCGGTGGCGCCTCCGCGTCACTGATGCGATCGGAGGATGGTGGCGCTACCTGGACAGAAGCTGGGAACCAGGGGTTCACGCCCCTGGTCTCGTGGAGCGATCCGGGTGTAGTGATCGCGCACGACTGTTCCGGTTTGCGGCTCTCATTCGATGGAGGCCATTCGTGGGTCATGCCGGACAGCCTGCCGCTGGGCTCGCAAGTCACCGCCTTTACCGTGGTGCGAGGTCCGGCGTCGAGCGAAGGGCTCCGGGTGGCCGCCGGTGTTACCGGAGAAGGCGGCACCTCCGAGCTTTATCTCGTGACCGTACGGAGCCCTGACGAGATCGTCGTCGATGGTCCCATTTTGACGTACTACGGCATTGGGTCGGCAGGGCACCGGAATGACAACAGTCTCGTCGTCGGCGCGCCGCAAGGTGTGCTGATGAGCAATGATGAGGGTGAGAGCTGGGCCGTCTCGCGGAATGGACTTGCGTCAACAACGCTGGAGCAGGATCCGATCGAGTTCTTCCCGACTGACCTGGAGCCTGGCTCGTTCGGTTTGCCAGCGTTGCTGGTTCACGAGGGAATCATATACGTGGGTGGTGTTGACGGCGTCTACCGTTTTTCGCCCGAGAGCAATGGCTGGGAGAGAATCATCGAACTCGATGGGCCTGTCGAAGCCCTGGCGATCGAGCCCGGAACCCAGGCGTTGCTGGTCGATGTGCGTGAGGGTGATGTCCTTCGGGTCGCTGCTGGTGCGGGAGCGACGCCAGTAGCGACGCCGGCAACGTGATTCGCCGGTCGTTGAGCACGTTGCGTTGCACGACAAACAGCCGGTGGCGAAGAATCCCCGGCGAGGATGCTTCGGCATGCGCAGTGCCGTGACACAGGTAACTCGATCGACCCAGTCACCGATGCGCGATGCGTGATGTCGTCCGAAATTGAGATGCTTCGACGCGGCCATGCGGCCTTGCTCAGCATGACAATCGTAGTGGTTGGGTGTGTGCCAACATGCGTGTGACGTGGTACTCAGCATGACGGGTTAATTTGTTGGGCACCACAGCCTGAGCAGATTCGCAACCGTCTTGTTGCAGCTGGAGGCGACGATGGGAGGCCAACATGACGATCGCCCGACTGGCGTAACAGGTGGCCAAGATGGCCAGGTTGTGTGTATAAGGTGAAGTTGGCCATGTAGCGTTGGATACGAACGACGGCGGGATGCCCAAAGCTGGAACCGTACCCGCCATCCATCGATCTCATCAGGAGAACTATCATGAAGCTCGTCGAATTCCGCAATGATGCCGGTGCCCTGCTGCCCGGCCTGATCGTTGACAACCGGGTGATCGACCTCACCGCGACCGCGCTCGAACTCGGCATCGAGCGTCCGCCCACCCGCGCCACCGGCTATCTTCCCGGCAGTGGGTCCGCCAGCGCCCAAAAAATCCTCGAGGCGGCTCCGGATTCGCGGCATGTCGTTCCAGACGCAGATCTGGGTCCGGCCGTCGCGGCGCCGCCCAAGCTGCTCTGCCTGGCGGGGAACTACCAGTCCCACATCGAGGAGTCCGGCTCGAACCGGATCGACAAGGCGAAATCGACACCCCGCTTTTTCATCAAGCCGAACTCTTCCATCATTGGCGCCAGCGACACCATCCGGATCCCCGAAGTCTCAGACACGGTCGATTACGAGATCGAGATCGCGGCGGTGATCGGCAAGGGCGGCAAATCGATTCCGGCGGCGGACGCGGCATCGCATATCGGTGGATATGTCGTGTTCAACGACATCTCGGCCCGCGACCTCAACGTCGTCGGTCATCGAACCGAGCGCAAGATGGACGACTTCTTCGACTGGCTGGTGGGGAAATGGTGCGACAGCTTCGCCGTGGTCGGTCCATGGCTGGTCACATCCGACGAGATCTACGATCCGACTGGTCTCGAAATGGCACTCCACGTCAACGGCGAGCTCCGCCAGCATTCGTCTGCCGGCGAGATGATCTTCACCGTGCCCGAGGCGATCGCGTGGATTTCGCGGTTCCTCACGCTGGAAACCGGCGACATGATCTGCATGGGCACACCCGGCGGCGTCGGCGCAACCACCAGCACCTGGCTCAAGGCCGGAGACACTGTCACCGCCACCATCGAACAGCTCGGCGCCCTGGAGAACCCCGTCGGATAGCGCCACTGACCGCCAGTCAAGAAATCGCGGAAGCGGATTTCCCTGTCGCCTCGACCCATTGTGGCCGAGATCCTCCAGCTCGCCTCGTGCTTCGCGCCGGAACGCCTCGCCCGGCGGCATCGCATGGGGCAATCAAGATGCGATCGCTCTGTGTCTTCGTCTGTAATTGTTCAGATTTGAGGGTACTGAGGTGACTCTATCTCGGTCCCAGCGTACTTGGTACTCGTACGTACGCGCCCTCGCCTGCCGCCACTGACCCTCGCAGCAAATTCGTACCCCAAATCTGAACAGATTCCTTCGTGTTGACTGCTAGACAATAGGCCGATTGTGTGTCATATTGGTTTCATTAGAGTCATAAGCCAATCGTAATCCAGCGGCGAAATCGCCGTGGATTCAAGATGTACCGTCTCACGCCATCATTGCTGCCTGGCATCAGAACCGATGCCTCATTGTTCCCCATGTGGCTCTTGAATCAGGGGCATGGGTCCAGGATGAACAGGTGGAGTCGACAATCCGTCGAGGGGTACACAACACTGCGCGCCAGGCGTCTGCTCGCGTCCTTCGCCTGGGCGATGCTCATCATCGTGGTGGCATTCCCGCTCGTCGCATTTGCCGGAAACGCCGAGCTGGAGCCGCCAACGGCGACCTCGATGCCGCCAACTCCGACACCCACACCGGCACCTCCAACGCAGGCGCTGGTCTCGCCAACATCAACAGCGCTGCCACCAACGCCGACCTCAGTCCCGCCGGAGTCAACGCCAACACTGGCTCCATCCACCCCAACGACGGAGCCGAGCGCAACGGTGCCAGCCATGGCGCTCGCGAACTCGGTACCCCAATCGAAGTCCGCGGGGACACCATCTCCAACACCCACACCCACCCCGGAACCGGCAACGGCATCCCATCCCGCTGACCATGCGACACCGAGCCAGTCGTTGCTTCAATCCGCGATCCCATCCCTCCAGCGCGTGGTCGGCGGCGAAGGCGGGCACTGCATCCAGGTCAGCGCCTCCGAAGTCGTGGCCTACCCGAACTTCGTGGAGTTTCGTTGCGGCAACGTGACAGCCGGTTCCGGAGCTTCAGTCATCACGCGAACCATCGACACGCCAACCTTCGGCTGGCGGTACAGCGTCACCAGCTCGACGGGGCCGTGGCAGCAGCTGTCGACCAGGACGGTGTTTACCGGCAACATGGCAGCCTACACCGCCTATTTCGGACCGACCGAATTCGGCACCGGCAAATACGGACAACTGAACGTCACGGTCGCCACGGATGATCGTGACAACACGGCAGAAACCGCGACACTCGAAGCGCAACTGCCCGACGACGTTGTCATGGCCTGTGACCCCACCGTCAGCGCCACCGGCGATTCGATTGATTTCGGATCGATCAGCAGGCAAGGCGCCGGATACTCGTCATCGACCGGGAGCATCGAGCTGACACTCACTGCGGCTAGCGCAGGCTGTACCGGCACGGCCAGGAATTGGACCATCCAGGTCAGCGCATCCATCATGGACGGACCCGGCGATGCGGAGATTCCCGCAAGCGCCATCTCCTACGACGGCACCGCCGCCAAGGCAAGCCCACCAACCGGGCTTACTACCGAACAGACACCGCCCGCGCTTGGGACGACCAGCGACTCAACAACAAGGATCGCGACCGGCAGCGAGATCGTCGAAAGCGGAGCAACCTGGGATGTTGCCTTCCGCATTGACCCACCGAACGACCTTCCGCCCGGCATTTACAACGGCACGATCACCATCGATATCGCGAGCGGCTCGTGAACGGGCTGGAGGACATGTCGTGCATCACCGGCAGGCGAACGCGCCACCGGCCCAAAACCTTGCGAATGATCGCGATCCCGGCGACGTCGCCAGTGGCGACCACACCCAAGAATCGCGTTATTCAGGCGGCCAGTTCGGCATCGTGAGGAGGAACGCGCATTCAGCACAAGGCCTTGAGGCATACAGAGCAAGGCGGCCCCGCAAGGAACCGCCTCACCCGCTGCCGGTGACGCCGCAAGACTGGACAGGTCGGTGGCGTCACCGCACCCAACATTGAACCATAATGTGGTTCAGGAAAGGCACAGCATGAACATCAGGCACAAGGCACTCGGATTCGTCGCCGCCGCCGGGCTTGCGCTCAGCTTCACCGGTCAGGTGATCGCGCAGGACGCCGACGACACAGGAACCACGACGGTCGAACTGCTGGAAGGCGGCTGCACGGGATCGATTGAATCCGCAATCGTGGATTTTGGCACGTACACATACGACGGCGAAGACTTCATTTCCAATGGCGACGGAACCGGCACCACATTCACCTTGACGGCCACTGACAACACCCTTGCACAACTAGGTTGCGACGTCGAGCTTGTGGCGAGCACACTTCGAGCGACTGGTGTCGATCCAGAGATCAGCGTTACGCTGAACGCGACGGCCAGCACCATTGTCGTTCCCGTTGCCGGAGGCGCATCGGTGAGCGTCAATGCATTTATCTCCTTGTCGCTGTCTAACCTCCCTCCCGGGACATACACCGGCACCATTTTGGTCACCGGTTCATCCTCCGGAGGTTGATCGTTTGATTTCGATCCGCGCTACAGCCTCCTTGCCCGCGGTAGGCATGGTGTGGCGCGGGCCACTGGTGGCAGGGTCACCAGCGAGCGCCAGCTTGCCGGGTGAACCCGCGGGAGATGAAATGCGATGAGATTCCTGTGGTATGGCTGGATCGCTGCCGTCGTGCTTGTGGGCACGGTGGGAGCACATGAATCGGTTCGCGCGACCGCACGAGAACCCGCGCCAACACCGGAGGCCAGCCCAGCGCCACCGGACCTTCCCAGATTTATCATCCGCTCCGTTGGCGATTATGAAAATCTTTGGTTCGATGTCACCATCAACGCGGGCGCATCCATGGAGCTTACCGCGGCAATTCGAAACGTCGGCGACGTGGACACTACGCTGCGCACCTACGCGACGAACGCCAACAATCCCGCGAACGGCGGGTTTTCCGCGGGAACGGAAGGCGATGAGCCAACGGGCGCGGCACTTTGGCTCGATTACCCGCGCGAAACGGTCCAGATCCAGCCGGGCGAAAAGCATGAGGTCGATTTCGCCGTCACCGTTCCGGCGGGCACCCCACCTGGGAACTACGTTGCCGCATTGGTCGCGCAGTCCGACAAGCCTCTCGGCATTCCCGGAAGCGCCATGTTCGCGCAGATCATCCGCAACACGATATCAGTCGAGATCACGGTACCCGGCGAGATGACGACAGCGTTCGAGCTTGGCAATCCGGTTGTTTCTCCCGTGGCAGACCAGTGGACGCTCGACATCCCCGTCACCAACACCGGTACCGCGCGAGTTCGCCCACAAGGCGAACTCCTCGTGACAACCCCGGACGGCGAACCAGTGTCAAGCACCCATGTGAAGATGGGCTCCGTCTACGGCGGCAACTCCACCAGCATCCGCGTTGGTTTGCCGGAGCAGCTGCCGATCGGCGATTACCTCGTCTCGCTGGTGCTTGAGGATGAAGGCACCGGTGCCGGAGCCTCGATTTACGCGGCGCCTGTCACCGTCGCCGCGCCAGCAACGCCCGAGCCGGTACCCACCTTCGCCATCAACCAGGTTTCGGTGACACAGAGCGGCGATCCGGTCCAATACGCCGATGTCACCGCGACGATCACCAACAACGGCCAAGCTATCCCAACCGCCAACACAACCCTCATCGTGAAACGCGACGGCGAGGACGTCGAAAGCTACCCGCTGGTGGAAAATGTCGCCCTGCCGGCCGGCAGCGCCACGGTCGACCAGCGCTACATCCCGGTCGACGGCTGGCAACCGGGCACGTACTCCTTTGAGCTCGTCATTTCCGCTGTGAGTGGCGACACGGAAACGATTCTTGCAACCATTGACGTGGAAGATGAAATTGTGGCGCCGTGACGTGCTGGCGCCGTGCGAAATCGCTGACGCGATCGATCACTACCGTGCCCCGGCACGCGAACAGGCGAAGTGATGACGGATCAGAATCCCACTGATGACGACGACCGGCAGGATGGCGCTCCGGTGTTCAATCACGATTTACCCGGAATGCGTGGCTGAATTCACGGAGTCCGGCTGAACCACGTGTTCAGGCGTATCCCGGATGAGTGGCAACAGTGGCTAGCGTTGAGCTGGTTGCAAAAACAGACACGGTACCGTCATGCGAAAACGCAGGGCAGCACCGTGTCGGAAACGGCAATCAGAATGTTGACGCGATGATCGCCGTCTCAATTCCCAGTATCTCACGAATCAGCGAGAAAATGGGTCTGCAAACCACGCCGCATATACGAACCAGCGGAATGACAGATCCTCGCCTGCGTCCTCTCAACCCGCCAGCAGCTCAACAGCGTGCGCAAGTACTTCCTGCGCCAGCAGCACCGGAGTGTCGCACGCATCCCGCACAGCCGCCTTCGTCGTCGCCGTGTATCCCATGCAATCGAGCACCACCAGCTGGCAATCGCGCAACGCATCGCCCGCTCCGATCCGCGCGCCACCGCCATACGGGTCATGTACCAAAAACGTCAGCGGCAGGTATGCGTCCCACTTTGCGTTCATCATCGGCTCCTGATCCGCCCGCGGCAGGATCACCCCCAGCCTGCCTTTCGGCATCACCCCGGTCACGAAATGCCGCAGCACCTCATCCGGGAACAGCAGCGGCACCGTGGCTTTCAGCTCGGGGAACGGTCCGGTGCAAAGCACGACGATCAAACCGGCACCTTGCGCCTGGAGTCCATCGATCCGCTGCTGCATCAATTCGAGTATTCGCTCCTTGGCGATCGTCACCGCCTCCCCCGTCCGCAGCTGTGTGACAAGAGGCTCCTCCTCGCCAACCGGCGACAGCGCCGCAACCTGCAACCGCGTCAGGTGGTCGAGCGCGCCACGTTGCACCAGCTCGATCTCATTGCCGAGACGTTCGCGAAAGCCCGCGATCATATCATCCCGCGGCGCCTGCCCGATCGTCACGAAGCCGATCTTCACCAGGTATCCCCCTTATTCCGCCACCAGCACGCCGTCCGCCGCCTGCCAGCCAAGCACGACCTGACTACCCACGTCGAGTCCTTCGTGCGTGGCCGCGTCGTCGTGACGTACCAGCAGCTCCTGACCGGATGGCAACCCAACCCGGGACAGCATCGCTTCGCCAAGGAATGTCTGCCCGGTAATTTGCCCGCTCAGGCGGTTCGCCGCCGTCGCACCGTTCCGCAACACCTGGATCCGCTCCGGCCGCAGGGCGATCGTGGCGCTTTTCTCCGGTGCCGCCTCATCCGCTTGAAGCTCCACCCGCACCCGGACATCCCCCGCCACGGCCACTGTCACGTCACCATCACCACGCTCAACCACCTGCCCTTCGAGAAAGTTGCTGGTACCGATGAAGTCCGCCACGAACCGGTTTCGCGGCCGATCGTAAATCTCGCGCGGCGTCCCCACCTGCATCAGCGCCCCATGTTGCATCACGCCAATACGGTCCGACATGGTCAGCGCCTCTTCCTGATCATGCGTGACATACACCATGGTGATGCCAACCGTGCGCTGGAACTGCCGCAGCTCGAACTGCATGGACTGCCGCAGCTTTCGGTCGAGCGCACCCAGCGGCTCATCCGCCAGCAGCAGTTGCGGACGAATCACGACAGCACGCGCCAGCGCCACGCGCTGCTGCTGCCCGCCCGAAAGCTGGTTTGGCCGTCGATCCCCATAACCAGACAGCTCCACCAGCGCCAGCGCCTGCTCCACCCGCCGCACGGTTTCGTCGCGGCTGACCTTGCGCATCCGCAGTCCAAAGGCGACATTCTGCGCCACCGACTTGTGTGGAAACAGGGCATAGTTCTGAAACACCATGCCGATATCGCGCTTGTGGGGCGGTGTCATCGTGACATCACGCCCCTTGATCTGCATATGCCCGCTCGTGGCGGTCTCGAACCCGGCGATCAACCGCAGTGTGGTGGTCTTGCCACTCCCCGAGGGGCCGAGGAGTGAGAAAAACTCACCCTCGGCAATATCGAGCGTCAGGTCGTGCACGGCAACGATCTCGCCGTAGGCCTTGCTGATGGCGGAGAACCGAACTGTCGGATCGCCGCCAGCTGATTGCCGCTGATCACTCATCCCTGCATCGCTTTGTTGTAACGAAGGACGATTTCCGACTCGTTTTCGTTGTACCACTTCCAGTCGAACTGAATGAGCTGCGCGGCCTTCTCCGGGGTGTCGACGATCTTGCCCGTGAATTCCTCGCCCAGCTGAACCGTGCTGTTGGCCAGGCCATACCACACGCCTTCGCCCACCGCCTTCTGCACCTCGGCGGACAGCATGTGGTCGATGTAGGCGAAGGCCAGCTCCTGCTTCTTGCTGCCGCTGGTCACGCTGAACACCTGCTCCAGCGCGGGTGTGCCCTCTTCCGGCGCGACCCAGTCCAGCGGAGGCACGGGATCATCATTGAAATGACGATAAACACCCGAGTCGTGGATGACACCGGCGTTCACTTCGCCGGAAAGCAGCACTTTCTCCATCGTTCCGGTGAAGTCCACAAGCTTGATCGGCTTCAGCTTTTCCATCGCCTCGAATGCCGCGTCGAGGTCCTCGTAACCTTCACCGTAAATGTCGCCCGCCATCATCAGGAGCATCGCGCCCAGGCTGTTGGTGATCACGTAGCTCGCCTTGTCCGCCCCCAGGTCAGCCTCCCAAAGGTCCTTCCAGGAGGTGAGCGCCGGCAAATCCTTGTCCGTGCGGTAGCCGATCCCGACCGCCGACGTGAACGCGGCGATGCCCGGCAGGCGGTCCGAATGCGCGTAGTCGTAAAGATCCGCTAGATTGGAAAGCGTCTCGCTGGTGTATTCACCGCGATCGACCAGGTACCCCGCGTCATACGCCTTCTGCACTTCGTTGGTGTTGGAATGCAGCACATCGTAGATCGGGTCGTCTTTCGGACTCGACAGCAACTTCGGCGGGAAGGGGAAGGCCGTGTCCGTTTCCAGCGTGACGTTGTACTCCTCTTCGAATGGCGGGTAGACGACCTCTTCCATCAGGGTCTGCCAGCCACCGCCCCAGCCTGTCACCTTCAGCACTTCAGGATCCTGCCTGGCGATCACATAGGGTCCCTGGCGAGCCGCCACCATCCCCGCGAGCGCGCCCGCGCCGACCAGCTTGCCGCCCGTGGCGAGCAGGTCTCGTCGATTGCTCTTGTAACTCATGGCGCCGGCTTCACGCGTCGTTTCGGTCCGTTTGGCAACGTTTTTCATGGTGTTTTGCTCCCTCAAGTCAGGTACGCGTCAGTTAACTCTGGTGTCTCGATTCGTAGCACCTCACCTCCGTGACTGCGCCTCATACGCTGAACATGCCGGTCAACACCGCTGTGTCTCCAGGCGTGGCGGATCTCCTACAGGCCGGCATACTCCTGCAGCCCGACCGTCCATTCGATCACCAGCACCACCACAACGGACATCACCACACTCACCACGGCAGCCGCCGCAATGGTTGGATCGAACGAAAACTTCAGGTAGTTGAACAATTGGATCGGCAAGGTCGTCAGTCCCGCGTGTACCAGGAACAGCGACACCGCAAACTGATCGAACGACACGATGAATGAGAAGATGCCGCCAGCGATAATGCCGGGCCGGATCAGCGGCAGCGTGATCTCGAAAAAGGTTCGCACCTCCGACGCGCCCAGCGATCGAGCCGCCTCCTCCAATGCCATGTTGGACCCCTGCAACACCGCCGTGACCGTGCGGATCAGGTAAGGCACCGTCACGATCACGTGCGCCACGAGCAACCCGGTAAATGTCCGGGGCCAACCGAGAATAACGTAATACTGGAACAGCGCGAGACCAGTCAGGATTGCGGGCAGCATCAATGGAGACAGGAACAGCGCGCTGAGCACATCCGCCCCCGGAAAGTTGCCCCGGATGAGCACGAGGCTCGCCATCGTGCCGATCACCATGGAGATCACCGCGGTGATCGCCGCCAGCCTCAGGCTCAGGTAAAACGAATCCATGAACTGGTCCGACGAAAAGAAGTTTGAGAACCACTTCAGTGAGAACCCGGTCAATGGAAACGACATGAAGGTCGACGAATTGAAGGCAAAGATCACCACCACCACGATCGGCGCCAGCAGGAAAACCAGCAACGTGCCGATAAGCGCGCGGAACGTTACCGTGCCCCATGGGATGCTCATGAAAAGGCTCCTTCCGCGACCTTCTTCACAACGCGGAAATAGGCGATCACGATGATGAGTGACACCAGCAACAGCAGAAACGAGAGCGCCGCCGCAAAAGCGAAGTTGAATACGCCGCTCAGCTGTTGATAGATCAGGATCGGCAACGTCAACACGGAGAACCCACCCATCAGGATCGGCGTGACATACGAGCTGATCGCAAGCGAAAAAACGAGCAGCGAACCGGCGAGGATGCCAGGAGCGCTCAGCGGAAGTGTCACCTGCAGGAATGCCTGAAAACGGCTTGCCCCGAGTGATCGCGCCGCTTCTTCCAGGCGAAGGTCGATCTTGCTGATCACACCCGTCACGGTCAACACCATGAAGGGCACAAAAATGTGTACCAGCGCGATCACAACGCCGAAGGTGTTGTACATCAGAGGCAGGGATCCTTCAGTCAGGCCCAGCGACTGCAACCCGGAATTGATGATGCCGTGGTCTGCCAGCAACGTCATCCACGCGTAGGTCCGCACCACGATGCCGGTCAGCATCGGCGACAGGATCGCCATGAGCAACATGGTCCGCACCCTCGGGCTTCGCGCCCGGGCAAGCTGATAGGCCAGCGGATAGCCGACCAGCACGGCGATCGCCGTCGTGATCACCCCGATCTTGAGCGTCTCGACCAGGACATCCAGGTAAAAGCGATCCGAGAAGAGTTGACGGTAGTTTGCCAGCGTGAAGTGCACATTATCGTCGCTGACCGGGTTGCCGGACAGCAGGCTGATCACGAACATCACCAGCAGCGGCACGACGAAGAAACCCATGAACAGCGCCAGCAGTGGCAGCAGCAGCAGGATTTGCGCGGGGCTCCATCGACGCCGCCGTGATCCCGCCGGCAGAGTCGATACCGCCGTGGGCGAAGTCGTGCTCATGGGGCCACCACCTTCTGGCCGGGAGGTGGATCTGCGTCCCGAAGTGTTTCCGCGGTCACCAGCCCGGACGCCAGATCCGCCTGCTGGGCGATTGCGTCCCGCCGATCCGGATCTCCGAAACCAGCTCCTCCGGGCAAATACTCTGTCAACCGGTCTTCATCCCGGTTGAGCACGATGTGCCCACTCATCAGGTCTTCCGCGGTCATCAGCACGTCGTTCAATCGGATTTCGGTGACGGGTCCGTCCTCACCGCCCGCCAGCCCCCTGGGTGGCTGCCGCAGCCGATCCGGCGAAAAGAAGAGTTGGATCGGCTCCTCGAACCCGGGGCGACGGCTCAGCACGATCTCATGACCGAATGCGCCACGCCATTCGCCCGCACCGGCCGAATCAGGCCGCAGCGCCCGTTTTCGCACAAGTGCCGGCGCGCGCTGCTCGAAAATCTCAACGGCCACATTGCGCGCGCTCGACGGAAAGCAGTTGCGACCGATGCCGTCACGTCCCCGGCTCGCGCCGCGTCCTCCGGCGGTGAAGAAGTGATCGTTATAGGTATGGCCCGCCTTGTCCCGGCCATAGCAGTTCAGGGAATGCATGAGTCCGTTGCCGGCCTGCACGCGGTCCGGAAGTGCCGAAGCGAGCGCGCCGAAGATCAGCCCATGCAGGTGCCAGCCAGTTCTCGTGCGCGAATTCACTGAGGCGGGCGGCGTGCAGTTCAGGATGCTTCCCTCCGGCGCGCTCGTCCGGATCGGCCGGAATGTGCCTTCATTGTTCGGCACATCGGGCGAGAGCAGGCACTTCAACGGATAGACCGTGTGTGCCTCGGTGTAGATCAGGGCACAGTTGATCCCGCCTCCCATGCGCTCCGGGTCACTCCCCGCATAGTCGACCGCAATCCAGTCGTCCCCAACCTCGATGCGGCATTTCAGGTGTACCGGTTCGTTGATGCCGTCAGCGAGCGTCTCGTTTTCGTAGACGCCATTTGGCACGGCCCTGATCGCGCTCCGCATGGCGCCCTCGGCACGCTCCTGCACGGTCCGGGCGATCAGGTCGAGATCGGTGAGCTGATACTCATCGAGGAATGCCCGGATCCGAGTAGCGCCCAGATTATTGGCCGTCACCTGCGCCTCGATGTCCGTGATCACCATGTCCGGCGTGCGCACATTCTCGCGAATGAAATCCAGGACCGTCTCGTTCGCCGTCCCGGCGTCATAGAGCTTCGCGATCGGAATTCGCAACCCCTCCTCGAAGTGATCACGCACCGCGCTCGGCGACAGCGATCCACCGATACTCGTGGTGTGGGCAACGGTGGTCAGGAACGCCACCACCCGCCGCCGATGGAACACCGGCGTCACAATCGCGATGTCATCGAGGTGACCGGCACAAATCCAGGGATCGTTGGTGATGAAGGCATCGCCCGGCTTCATCGTGTCCACCGGGTGGCGTGCCATCACAGCCCGTGTGACCGTCGGCATCACCAGGTTGAAAACCGGCATGCTGCGCTGTGAGTGCGCGATCGAATTGCCACCCGCGTCCATGATCTCGCAGCCGAAATCCTGCGCCGCGCCGATAATTGTCGACACGGCGGTCTGTAACACGGTGGACCACATCTCATCGGAGATGCTGATCAGCCGGCTCCACATGATCTCCAGGGAGATCGGGTCGAGGGTCTGTGCGTCGGACCTGCTCATTGTTCCTCCCGAGCTGCGGCGCCTGCCATCTGGATCTGTCCGGCTTCCTCGCCGATGGTCACCATCAGTGTTCGATATCCGTCCACCCGTGCGTTGTCACCCGGCCACAAGACGATTGTCGCTTCCGCCTCCTCGATGATCGCCGGACCAGTAAGGTGCATGCCCGGGCTGAGGAGTTCCCGGTCGTAGACCGGACAGTCGACGTATCCGGGATTTGGAACCGGAAAGTACACCTGTCGCGAATGTGTGGTCGGCGCGGAGAATGTCTCTTGCATGACAGGTTTTTCGGCGAAGGTCAATTGCGCCCCGCCGCCTTCGGCGACAATCTTCCAGTTCAGTGACTCAATCGGCAGTCCGGTAAGCTCTCGGCCATACAGCTCCCGGTATCTCGTGACGAATCCAGCCACGAGCCCTGCTTCCCAACCACCATCAAAGGCATGGTCCGGAATTGGGACTTCCAGCTCGTGATACTGTCCGGCGAATCGCAGGTCGACCGAGCGACGGATGTGAACCGCCGCATCGTCAACACCCGCTGCCCTCAGCACCCGGTACGCCTCATCCTCCATGTCTACGTAGAGCGCGCGGACAGCGTCGTTGTCGAGCGAATCGATCCTGGTGATGTAGGCGCGGGTATAGGAAAACGACAATGGGGCGGCCAGCGCCCCGATGGCAGAGGCGACACCCGCACCAACGGGGAAAAGGATTTCCCGTGCGCCAATCAGCCTGCCTACCGCCGAGGCGTGGGCAGGCCCCGCCCCACCAAACGCCACCAGCGCGAAGTCACGCGGGTCACGATTTCGCTCGATGATGTGAAGGCGAGCCGCCGCCGCCATACTCTCATTGACAATCGAGTGAATGCCCCAGGCGGCTTCCATCACGTCAAGACCGAGGGAATCCCCCACCGTTTCCACTATGGCGCTCCTGGCGGCATCGACATCGAGCCGCATGCGCCCACCAAGAAACGAATCAGGCGCCAGGTAACCAAGCACAAGATTGGCGTCGGTCACGGTGGGCTCTGTTCCACCCCGGCCATAGCTCGCCGGACCCGGGTCGGACGATGCGCTTCTGGGACCAACCTTCAGGAGCCCAAGCTCATTGATCCAGGCAATGCTGCCGCCGCCCGCTCCGATCTCGATCAGGTCAATTGTGGGCGCCATCACGGGAAGTCCACTGCCCGGCTTGAATCGATGAACCCGATCCACCTCGAGCCACTGCTTCACCGCCGGGGTACCGTTCTCGATCAGGCAGGCCTTCGCCGTGGTCCCTCCCATGTCGAGCGCAAGGACGTCTTCATGCCCGCCGAGCTCGCCAAAGAACTTCGCCGCCAACGCCCCCGCCGCCGGTCCGGACTCGAGCAAGCGAATCGGGTACTCGGCCGCGGTGGACGCTGACGCCGTCCCCCCCGACGACAACATCACGTAGGGCTCGCGGACGATACCCAGATCGCCCAGCCTGCTGATGAGGTCGTGCAGGTATTGCCTCACAATGGGTTTGACATAGGCGTCGGCGACGACAGTCGAGCTCCGCTCATACTCGCCAACCAGAGGCGCCACCCGCGATGATAACGACAGCGGCAGGTCGGGGAAGCGCTCTGCTATCACCCGTTCGGCGGCCTGCTCGTGCCGTGGGTCACGATAGGCGTGCAGAAATGAGATGGCCACCGACTCCACGCCCGCGGTGACCAGCGTGCTCACAGCTGCGACAACGTCGTCAGAATCGAGCGACTGGATGACGGTGCCGTCCGCCATGATCCGCTCGTAGATCTCGACCCGCATCGAACGTGGCACGAGCGGCTCGGGAACAGGTGCAAAAAGATCATAGATGTCGTAAATCTGCTCGGTTCCGATTTCGAGGACATCCCGGAATCCCGCGGTTGTGAGCAGGCCCGTTTTCGCGCCACGCCGCTCGATCAGGGCATTTGTCACGAGGGTGGTGCTGTGAACCATCAGTTCCACAGCGCCTGGCGCCATGCCATGCTCGGTGATCAGGTCCTGACATCCCTCCAGCACCCCGCGGGCAGGCTCATGAGCGTCCGTGAGAACCTTGTGCGTCGCCGCGATGACCCCCTCGCCAAGATCGAACAGGGCAAAGTCAGTAAAGGTCCCGCCAATATCCACACTTAACGCAAATCGCCTCATCAAGCTTCTCTCCGGTGACAGGCCGTCGTTTCCTTCATGATTCGTCCTCTGCCCAGATCCGGATCAACGCCGGATCACAGGCGTATTACCAGTAACTCAGCTCATGATCGATCGCGAGCTGCACGTGGATCGCCAGCGATTGGCTGACACGCTCGGTGGCGCGACTACCAAGACCGGCGGCCAGGCAGTCAATCACCGCTGAACCGGCGACGGGACTGACGAACTCGGCAATGGATTGTGGTGAAAAGAGCAGCACCACGTCAGCAATCGACACGCCAGGCGCATAGGTCCCGTCGGTCAACAGGATGGTCCGTGCCCCAGCTTCACGAGCGATTCGCATTGATTCGATCGTGACACGCGAATATCGCTGGGCGGTGATCGCAAAGAGCACGTCGCCTGACCCGAAGTTCGCCGCTTCAAACAGGAGATCGTACCAATCCTCCAGTACCTGTACGGCAATTTGCGCGGTTTGCAGCACCCGCGCAAGATGCATGGCAAGCACCCTGGAAACTCCTGCTCCCACAACCACCACCCGTTTGGCATCCAGCACGTAGGTCAGCACATTGTCAACGGCACGCCAATCGAGGTTGTCAAACGTCCGTTCGACGTTCTCCATGGTCTGTGCTCGCACCTGTTGCTGGAGCACGGAAATCGCCTTGTCTCCAGAGATCGAGACCGAGTTAACCAGGCGCTCAACGAGGGGAAAGCTCAAGGTGTTCTCCCGGCGAAGGTGGTCACGGAACTCTGGATATCCCGCGAATCCGAGCCGCTGCGCCAGGCGCACGACTGTCGCCGGGTCCACGCTCACGTGTTCGGCCACCTCAACAGCGGAGGAGAACAACACGGCTGTCGGATTTGCCAGAATGTAGTCGGCCACCACCCGTTGCTTTTTGCCAAGGCTCGCCAATTGCGACTCGATTCGTTCGCGGATCGGTTGCTGTCCAGCGCTCACAATGCACTCCCGACGTATCAAGTGCCATGGAAATTGCAGATCTGCATTACTCGTTGCTATCTTGAGTCTATGGGTCACCCGAACCGATGTCAACAGGCAATTTCGACGGAAATGCATCTTGTGGCCATCTGGTGTCGATCCCATTGCGACATGAGAAAAAGGCCGGGACGGATTTTCCGTCCCGGCCCAAGCCGTTCTCCAGTACCATGCGCATGCCTACGCCGGATTGTGACCCCCCCGAGACTCGAACTCGGAACCAACGGGTTAAAAGCCCGCTGCTCTGCCATTGAGCTAGAGGGTCTCGCCATCGTGCCCGGCAGCACGGGATAATCGTACCGCGTGGCGGCAAGCATGTGCCACACCGCTGTCGAAGGCGACGATCGATCGGTCAAACGGCCAAACGGCGCGCGTGATTGCACAACCTCGCCACCCGGAGCGATTCATGCCTGATTCAGACCTCCCAATTGTCCGCATCCTGGTGGCTGCCGTCCTCGCCGGGCTGATCGTCATCGTCGCGAGGCACAAAGGGCTGCTCGATCCTGGTGGAGCCATTGCGGCCACTGTGCTCGGCATCGCGCTGGTCGGTATCGGCGGCTGGTGGACTGGAATCCTGCTTGTCGCATTCTTCCTGACCTCATCGCTGCTCTCGACATCCAAATCCGGGTCGCCTTCGCGCACATGGCGCCAGGTCGTCGCCAACGGCGGCCCAGCCGTGCTCTTTGCATCCCTGGCGGTCTTGTTCGATCTCCCCTCGGCGATGGCGGCGACCGCGGCGTGCCTAGCCGCCGCCACCGCCGACACCTGGGCGACGGAGATCGGTCGCCGCAGTGGAACCATCCCTCGGTCGATCACCTCTTTCCGGAAGGTTCCCATTGGCACGTCGGGCGCGATCAGTGTCCCCGGCAGCGTCGCCAGCGTGGTCGGCGCGGCGGGTATCGCAGGCCTGGCAGTCATGCTACGCCCGCTTGCGCCAATCGACCTGCCGGGCAACGCCCCACTCGTGGTCGCCATCATCTTCTCCGGATCGATCGGCAGCCTGGTCGACACCATTCTCGGAGCCACACTCCAGGCGAGATACCGTTGCGAAACATGCGGCATGCGCACCGAGTTCCCGGAAAATCACCACGCGGACCACTACATTCGGCTGGAATCGGGATTGCCCCCGCTTACGAATGACGCTGTCAATTTCTCGGCCAGCGCGGCGGCAGGTCTCGTTGCCATGGTCATCTTGCTCGCTGGTCCATGAACGTTCACAACGACGGTGAGGTCAACAACGTCGTATCTGTCGGCCCGATACGGTAAAATTCCTGATACTGTCATGGTGAACGCATCTGGCGTTCGTCACCGCAATAGCACCGCCCAACTCCTGGCTTGCCCCACGCTCCGGGTCTCGCCGACGGGTCATCGGGTGAACAACAGCGTGAGGAGCATCATGCAGAACTCAAGCGCCACCGGAACTCCATCCCTTCACGGAGCTCGCACGACTCCCGTCCTGGTTGCAGTGCTGCTGCTCGCCCTGTCACTGATGTCCGTGCACAGCATCGCGGCGCAGGACGCCACGCCAGGCACCGGCACACCGGCCGCGGCGACACCCGCCACTGATGCGACGCCGGCTGCCACACCAGGGGCGGAAGCAGTCGACACCCTTGGCACCGTGCTGATGACGTATGACTTCGAAGAGATGCCACCCGCGCCACTTACCGTTCGCCTGTTGCGCATCACCCTCGAGCCCGGTGCCTCCTCGCCAATGCACACCCATCCCGGTCCGGAATTCAATCTCGTTGAGTCGGGCACGCTCACCGCAAACATCGACGGCACCGCAATTGTCGGCATCGGGGGAGAATCCTCCGAGGTCACCGGAGAGCAGTCGCTCGGCATCGGCCAGTGGATCATGTATCCCGCCGGCACCGGCATGAACCTGAGCAACGAGGGTGACGAGAACCTCGTCATGCTGAGCGCGGTGATCCATCCCGTCGGCGCTGACGTTGAATCCACCATCACCTACGCCGATGGAGAGCCTTCGCCCGAGGATTTCGAGGGTGTCTCATTTGTTGTGCTCGGAGATGGCCTGATCCAGCAGCTTCCAGCCGGAGGCGCGACTGTCACGGTCGATCGCCTGACCGTTGGCGCGGGCGAGCCAATACCCGGATACTCAGGTCCCACCCTGTTGAGCAAGACCGCTGGAGACTTCGCGATCCGGGTCGGCGATGGCAACGTGCAGGTCACACGCACCGCCACGCCTCAACTTCAGGGGAACGCGATTCCCGAGCAGGAATTCACCCTGGCCGACAACGATGCTGCGTTCTTCCCTTCGGGCTACGAAACCATCGAGCGGTCCGACGATTCGGGAGAACTTGTCTTCACCCGGTTGCTGATTCAACCTGAAGGCGATCAGGCCAATGCGCCCGCCGCCGTCGCCACGATCGACACCGGTTCGACAGAGACCGTCGAAACGACCGACGAATCGCCAGGCAACGACATCGGCATCGGGGCGATCATCGCGATCAACGAGGACACGGTGAATGTGCGAGCGGAAGCCACAACCGACAGCGACATCGTTGATACATACCAGGCTGGCACCCGGTTCGAGATCGTTGGTGGTCCGGTCGAAGGTGAAGATTACATATGGTACGAAGTCGTCGGTGTCGGCGATCTCGCGGATGTTCAGGGCTGGCTGGTCACCGACTTCATGGATGTAATTGACGCCGCGCCCGGTGGCTCCGTCCAACAGTCGGATGACGGCAGCTCGGGCTCTGATGGAACGCAGGAAGAGTCCGGCCAGGACATTTTCGACATCGACCTGTCCGGCATCGAAGAAAGCTCGGCGCCTCCAATCGACCTCGAAGTGGGCGCCATCGTCCAGACCACCGAGGACAACCTCCGCATTCGATCGGATCCCAACGCCGGTGGCGACATCATCGTCGCCGTGCCCACCGGCACCGAGCTCGAAGTGATCGATGGACCGGAACAAGCGGACAATTTCACCTGGTACGAAGTCCAGCTCGTCGACGACGAGGAATTGTCCGGCTGGGTCGCATCCGACTTTCTGGAGGTCGTTGAGGAACCCGGCTCGTAGAGCGAATTGCAAGGTGATTGCGTGAATCCCGCCGACATACGGGATTCACGCAATCACCACGCGCAACCAACATGAAATCTTCTGCACCATTCCGCCGGGATTTTGCGCTCCGCGCAACGGCCTCGCCGGGGGATGCTCAATAGACGATCCCGCAGGGATCGAGCGGACGCGGTCCATCGACACGCGGACATGCGTCTGCGGCTCAGTACCACGTCACACGCATGTTGGCACCTACCCAACCACTACGATTGTCATGCTGAGCAAGGCCGCATGGCCGCGTCGAAGCATCTCAATGTCGGACGACATCACGCATCGCGCATCGGTGACTGGGTCGATCGAGATGCTCAATAGGCGATCCCATCGGGATCGAGCGGACGCGGCCCATCGACATCGCGCATGCGCGCTCGCTCAGTGGCGCGTATGCCCTTATTCGTCACTGTGCAATTCACGTCCTGTCGGGCCTTGGTGCGCGGAAGCAATTGTGGCCGCTGCGCGACCACTGGGCGGACAACTCCCGCGGGAGGTCCGCCCCTACACCATTCTTGGTGTGTCATTTTGTGCTTGACGCGCCACTCAGCATGACAACCCGCATGTGACACGGTACTCAGTGGCGCGTCAGCCTTTGTTCGTCATACCCGTGCGCGGGAGCACTTGTGGCCGCTGCGCGACCACTGGGCGGACAACTCCCGCGGGAGGTCCGCCCCTACACCATCCCTGGTGTGACATTTTGTGCTTGACGCGCCACTCAGCATGACGGTCGATTTGATGGACTCGACAACCTGGACGGACTACTCAGCATGACGAGTTTTTTGAATACGTTAGCCTGGACAGACTACTCGCAGAACGGGGCGGTGTATGCGCCAACATGCCTGTGTCGAACTCCTCAGGCCGACACAGGGCCTGCCGCTACGGAGGCTGGCGGCGCTGGGATCAGCGATGGGGCTATTCAGGACAGGCCGCGGATCTACCGGCTCCCAGCCCGGCGGGCCTGCTCGGCCTGTACCGCCCGCCGCATCACGTCAACCGGCGCTTCCTTGCCCGTCCACATTGAGAACGATCGAGCCCCTTGGCGCACCAGCATCTCCAGGCCATCCACTGTCGACAATCCCCTGGATTTCGCCTCCCGCAGCAAATCGGTTTCCCGGTAGGTCAGGTCGAACACCAGGGCGTCTCGCGACACGAGGAGCACCTGTTCCGGTGAGATCGGCATCTCACCGTCGTGCCAGCCTAGCGACGTTGCGTTCACAATCAGTGTTGACTCCGGCAGCGAATCGTCGAGCGATTCCCAATCGACGGCAAGCACATCACCGCCCCCAAGCTCGTCGGCCAGCTCCCGTGCCTTGCCCGCGGTGCGGTTCACAAGCAGGATCCTCCGGAATTCGAGCTGCTGGAGCCCGACAATCACCGCGCGCGCCGCGCCGCCCGCGCCCAACACCAGCGCGGTCGCCTGACGCCCATCCCGCAACCCCGCCGCCTTGACCGACGCCATGAATCCATACGCATCGGTATTGTCGCCGCGCAGCCTGCCGGATTCGTTGATGATCGTGTTCACCGCACCGATCAGGCGAGCGGTATCGGAGACGTCATCGCATTCCGGCATCGCCAGCTGCTTGTGCGGCACCGTCACATTGGCGCCCAGCACATTGCTCGACCTGAGCGACGCGATCCGTTCGGATACTTCGGGCGCGACGGTCGGCCACAGCGCATAGGTCGCATCCAGGCCGAGGTGTTGGAATGCCGCATTTTGCATGACCGGCGACAGCGAGTGCTCAACCGGGTCCCCGATCAACCCACACAGCTTCATGACATCCCTCCCCGCCTGGCATCCATCGTTACGTCACCCGGTGGCGTGTATCAACTGGCGACTGCGATGCCAGCCCTGCCGGAATCGATGCGTCCGCGCACCCTTCGGGGTTATACGTACACACGTTCCGCTGGTGTTCTTCGTAGGTGCCCGCAAAGGCGTGTTCACCGCTACCGTCCTGCTTGGCCACGAAATAGAGATAGCTCACGTCCGCCGGCGCCCCGACCGCCTGGATCGACGCGAGACCCGGGTTGCTGATCGGGCTCGGTGGCAACCCTTCATAGAGATAGGTATTGTACGGGCTATCCAGCTCCAGGTTGGCGTTGGTCAGGGTGGGCCACCACTCGTTCGGTGTTCCCACCGCGTACTGGATCGTGGGGTCGGCATTCAGCAGCATATCCTGCTCGATCCGATTGAGATAGGCCGCCGCGATGATGGGACGCTCCTCGGCAACTGCTGCTTCCCGCTCCACGATCGACGCAACCGTGATCGCCTCGTACAAGGAAAGCCCCTGCGCGTCAAACTCCGCCCGATCTTCGGACGTGACCCGCGTGTCAAACGTCTCCAGCATGTAATAGACAACATCCGCCGCGGTGGAATCCGCCGGAATCGTATACGTGTCGGGGAACAGGAACCCATTGATACTTGCGTCGTCAGGCACGTCATCGAGAAAGTCGAAGCTCGCCCGGATCGAAGGATCGTTGACAGCCTCCATGAACTCCTGCTGGCCATTGGGAATTCCAGCCGCCTCCAGTGTCGCGCCAAATTCCTCGGCGCGGTGTCCTTCGATAAAGGTCACTTCGATCGGCTCGCCAACCGAACCCGCAACATTCTCCTCCTCACCAAGGCTGGCTTCGATCGTGATCGTATCCATAATCTCGGGAACACTCATCCCTGTTCGCAGCGTATAGGTTCCCGGTTGCAGCTCGACATCGGCAAAACGCATCCGGGCTTCGAAATAGAAACCGAAATTGATCAGGTCGCCGTCGGTGAGTTTGTCCGCCACCGTTCCGGAGTCATCCTCTCCGGAGATTTGCACGACAACCGGCCGGCCGTTCTCCCCGGCCAGCTCGCGGTCATGCCAGTAATCGAAAAACCAGATAGCGCCTGAAATCGCCAGGATCGTCACCGTAAGGAGTGTGACGATCTTGAGCCCCTGTGTCAGAACCCGAACCAATGGTGAAATCTCCTGAAGCAGCTCTCGGATCAGTCGGGCTGTAAAGGCGGACCCCGCCGTAGGGACAGCGCCTTGTGCCTGTCCGATCCACCCGGTGGTTGCGAAGCGGCCACAATGGCTCGCCCAGCCCAACCCATTCGATAACCGCTGTACCTGTGCGCGCAGCCAGTGGGAAACGTGACATTCATGGTAGGCTGCACATCCGTGCGGATGTTGAAGGGATCATTCCCGATTGCATTTATCGGAAAACACCCGTGCAAGTGTAAACGCCCACGCCATGACCGGACGACATGCCAGCAGCAAAACCACCGGTCATCATCCTGACCGGTCCCACCGCAACTGGAAAGACAGCGACCGCGATCCGGCTCGCCAGTGACGTCGACATCGACGTGATCAATGGCGATTCCCGGTTGTTCTATCGCGGCATGGATATCGGCACCGCGAAGCCCTCGAAGGCTGAGCGGGCGATTGCGCCTCACCACCTCATTGACACGCTCGATCCTCGAGACGCAATGTCTCTCGCGCAATTCCAGGATCAGGCGAACGCGTTGATCGTAGACATTCACGCGCGCAACCGGCTTCCGGTGATCGTGGGTGGCACACAACAGTACATCAACGCGGTCATTGAAGGCTGGCAAATCCCGCGAGTCGCGCCACAACCCGAGCTGCGGGCCCAGCTCCAGGCCGATGCGGAGCAGCACGGTCGGGAGTCACTGCTGGCCCGGCTGAAAACGCTCGATCCGGCGGCGGCGGCATCTGCTGGGCTGAATACGCGTCGCATCATGCGCGCCCTCGAGGTGATCACCGTGACGGGTCGTCCGATGTCCGAACTACAGGGCAAGCGAGAGACGACCTTCTCGTCCCACCTCATCGCGCTTTCCATGCCACGCACCAGGCTATACGAACGAATCGACGCGCGGGTTCACACGATGGTCGAGGCGGGACTGGTCGAGGAAGTGGCATCGCTGCTCGACAAGGGGATCTCACCCGACACGCCAGCGTTCAGTGGGATCGGGTACAGGCAAGTCATCCCCTATCTTCAGGGAGACATCACGCTCGACCAGATGATCGAACGCATTCAGCATGACACCCATCGACTGGTTCGCCATCAGGAAACCTGGCTGCGAAAATCGACAAGCGCGATCTGGATCAACGTTTCCGAACCTGGCTGGTACGCGACCCTCAGGTCCATCGTCGAAGCAATTCCCGGCGTGAACACGCATGGCGCCAGCGAATCGTGAGGAGCAGGGTCGCTGGCTGCTTCTGTGCCTTCCCGAGTTGCGACACACCGCCGGCAACTACCGGAGAACATCGAAAGAGCCCCCTACCGATGTGCCGGCGTTGGGAGCTGCGCCAGGATGTCGTTGGTATCGTTCGGGGTGATTCTCCCCAGCTCGACGTCGTTCGCGGCGGCGGCCAGCGTCCGCTGCCGGATTTCATCAGAGCCCAACGGCCTGGCGGTGGTCATGAACCGGTGATCGAGCAGCCATCCTTGCAGGCGCTCGATCGCGCCCGCGTCGACACCGGGGATGTTGCGATCGAGCAGTAACCTGATCAGCGCGTCAGCCTGGTTTTCCGCTTCGGCAAGCAGATCGGCGATCTGCGGCAATGCCTTCGGCGGAACGTCGCCGCACTCCGCCAGGTCGCCGTTCGTGAGTGGTCGCGTCCGGCCGATTCGCCACGTGTCCAGCGCCGTTTCGAGCACGCGCATCCGGGCGGCTGCGCGTTGCCAGGTCGGTTCGTCCACATTCATCATCGCCAGCGTGGCGCCACCCGCCGTCCCGGCAATGCCGGAGAGCTGACCCCAGGTGCGAAGGTCCTGGCGAATGAGGTTGTACAGCGCGTCGTTGTCCGGAACCGCGTGCCAAAGATGCACGCCGCCGAGCGTATCGCTCCACGGATCGATGCCGGCGGCTCGTAACGCCGCGCCATAGGCATCCCGATCCATGTCGCCTGGTTCTGGCGCCGGTACCCGGTTGTTGGCTGCATCGGGTTGCTGGACTGGCAGCCGTTCGATGCCGGCATCCTGTCGCACCTCGGCGAGATCGACGACGGTGACCGTGGGTCGATCATCCTCCGGGATTTGCGCCAGCCGCGCCTTCCAGCGGGCAACCTCGTCCCCCTGCGCCGTGAAATAAAACACCTGGCGCCCGTTGCGGCTGATCTCGATGGCGGCGTCGATGATCGCTCCGGCACGGAGCTCGTCACTGTTGCCCAGTGTTTCGTCCAGCAAAATCGGCAGTTTGGGGCCGCGCTCGACGTTTTCGACAAAGGCCAGGCGGATCGCCATCAGCAGCTGCACGCGGGTACCGCTGGATAGCTGGTCCAACCCGAGCGTGTGCCCGGAGCTGGTGTCGCGCGCGGTAAACGCCGGTGGCGGACCTTCCTCGAACTGAAGCTCGTACCGACCGCGCGTGATGATGGTGAACAGCTCCCGCGCGCGATGGAACACCAGCGGCAGGGCGGCGTCGCGGGTCTGCTCCCGGACGAAGTCGATCAGCGTGTCGCCAACGATGCCGCGCTCGACGACATCACGCTCCCGGCGCAGTGACTCCATGGCGTTGTCGCGGCGCAGGAGAGCGTCTTCCTGATCGCGGCGACGCTTGGCGTCGCCGATGCGGGTCTGGATATCGGAGATTTCCCGCATGGCCGGCTCGAGCCCGGCGGCGTCGGTTTCGGCCGCTTCGAGCTGGCGTTGCAGTTTCTCCGGTGCGATCTCCTTTAGCTCCGGCGCGAGGGAGAGCGCTTCATCAGCTTCCCTCGCCTGTTGCTCGCGAGCGCGGTGTTCGGCGACGGCGGCCTGATAACCGTCCCTGGCACGCACCAGCGAGTCGAGACTGTTCTCATCACCGC
>Ga0209176_10000044_pt1 | contig 35684 bp, 34 predicted proteins | sample NGEPer11B_FD_184511 | JGI IMG/M metagenome (GOLD analysis project Ga0209176, IMG submission 184511) | Arctic peat soil microbial communities from the Barrow Environmental Observatory site, Barrow, Alaska, USA - NGEE Permafrost305-11B... | ecosystem: Environmental > Terrestrial > Soil > Wetlands...
GGAATGTGAACGGCACATGGTTCATCGCCTGCATCAGCTTCGAATGCATGCCGAGAAAGAGGGGATGGCCGAGATACTCATTTTTTGCGCCGTCCAGCACAATGGCGATCGCGTCCTCATCGGACACCGCTGATCGCGGCACGGCTTCAACCGCGCGGACCGCATCCGCCATGACGCGCTCGGCGTCCGGGTTCCAACTGACGAGCCGGCTCTGGCGGCCACCCATCGCATCATCGAATTCTTCGAACCATGCCTCGGTATCGTCCCCTGATTGAGCGGCATTGGCGCGCCATGCCCGGAACACTTCGGCTTCGAGCGATTGCTCCGCGGCGAGCACATGCAAGGGCAGCGGATGTCCCGGTCCACCCAGGAAATAGGGATCGACCGCCAGCACTTCCGAGACCATGCGATTGACGATGAAACGAACCTCGTTCGGCACATCGGGCTGGTTGGCGAGCACGTAGTAGCGCAGCAGGGTCAACCCGTTGACGGTGTGATAAAGATGGGCGGGGGTGGCCAGCGGCAGGACATACCGCGCCACCTCCTGCGCCCGCTTCTGCACGGCGGACGCAACTCGCTCCCGCGCCGCCTCGTCCTTCGCCTTGACCCGCGCCGGGAATACCTGCCCGTATCGCGTTTCCATGTCCGGGGTCAGGAGCTCGGTCAGGCGCCGGTAGCCGTCGAGGCTCGCCTGGATCGCGGCGTCGTAGGTTTCCGCCTGGGCGGGAGGTAAATCCGGCGCGGTCATCACCCCGCCGGTCACTTCCCGATAGCGCTGTGAGACTTGTTCCGAGTTGTAAAACGGATGGGAGTGGAAGAACGACCAGATCGCCAGCCGGGAGACATTGTCCAGCACGAACACGAAATGGGCGTGCTGGAACGTGGTGTGATGCCCCGCCGCAAACAGGTCAGCATACAGCTTGATGGCCTTGTCGCGCCGATCCTCCCGCGCGGCGAGCTTCTCGCCGGACAATCCCGGTTTCGGTTCCCGGTAGACCAGCTTTTCGACATTCTCGACCTTTGCCGGACGACCGCCATAACACGACCAGGCGGCGGCGACGGCTGTCGCGAACGGATGCCTGGCGGACTCATCGGCCAGCAATCGCACCTCCGGTGGATCGGATCGGAACAGGGCGTGGGTATCGAGCGATACCGGCGCCTGGGGCAGCTCGCGTTGTGGAATCATCGGCATGGGCACCCGTGTGTAACCGCGTATGGCGAGGCAATGTTTCAGCCGGGAATGGCGCTTCCATCCTGCTCCATGGATGGTACCATCCGGGCTTCCGAGTCCGTGCGCGTGTCAAGCCGGGACGCCTAAATCTCCTGGACGATATCCGGCACGACCGGGGTTCGGTTGCCGACGTGGAAATTGCCGATCCGGTCAATCGCCTCGTCTACGGCTGTGCACAGCGCATCGCGCTCCGGACCGAGCTCGAGTCCCAGGATTCCGCTGGCCCTGGCCAGCTCGAGGTGTCGCAGCAGCACCGGGTGATGCTGTTTGTCCACCAGTGACGCCACGCGTTCAATCGTCCTGGTGAGATGCAGCATCACGACGACATCGCCGCGCCCATAGTGCCGCATCTGGGTAAACGCGATCGCCGTGAGCTCGTCGAACCCGATCCGGGGAAGAAATACCGCGGGTCGATCGTCGACATAGAGTATCCGCTCCGGAGATTCCAGCGCGCCGGCTCTCGCCAGCACTTCGCTGATCCGGTCGAGCGCCTGCGTCGACGTGGTGGGATCGTTGACGGCGGGCGACAGGGCCTTGATGCCGATATCCGCGATCTGCCTCACGCCCAGGGAACGAAGATCGGCGTACATCGTGCGCTCCGGACCTGTCACAAAGGCGTAACGGACATGTTCCCCCGCCTCGGAGAGATGGTCCCGGTTACCATTTGACGACCAGATCCTGGCGACGGGTTGTCGCGTGTTGATATAGCCGCCCATAGGCGCGATCAGCCTGATGGTCAGATCGTGATCACTCGCGGCGGCAAGCAGGTAGTCGAGATCGTAATGCTGCAGATAGCCCGAACTCGAGCTCAGGACATCCTGGCCCTCGCCCTGGGCGTAGTCCCGGCGGGTGAGATCCGGCGTTGGCTCGATTTCCTCGCGAAAGTAGGAATCGATCAGGTCGAGCGCATCGGACGATGCCCGGGACAGGATGTATGACACCTGGGTTTGCTGCGTCATGTGATGGATGAACAGGATCAACAGACCCATGCACACCAGCGCAAGCACGATGGCGCCCGTGACACCGATCACCGGTACGAATCCCGGTCCGATATCGGTGGCGCTCCGGACGGTGCGAAGCACGAGCAAGGCATAGATGAACGTGCCGATGAAAGCCGCCAGCACAGTCTGGTTGATCCGGTCGCTGGTGAACTGCCGCAGCACGCGGGGAGTGAACTGGCTCGAGGCCAGTTGCAGCGCAACGATCGTGATCGAAAACACGGTCCCGATCACCGTCACCAGCGATCCGGCGATCGCGCCCAGCACGCCGCGCGCGCCGTTGGCTCCCGCCCCGAACAACCAGGGGGAATCGATGCCCGCCGTGGTGAGACCCCAATAGTCGTCGAGCCAGATTGCCAGGCTCGACAACAGCACGCCGAGCACCGTCGCGCACGATGGCAGGAACCAAAGCGTCGACCGCGTATCGGCCCACCATGTTTCAAGCCGCGGGGGAATCCTCGAGACAATATACTCCCTCACCGGGCCTCCAGTATCACTCCGTCGATTGCCGGCTCCTGTCGGGCCAACCCTGGGGTCGACCTCTACCAGGATTCGTTGCTTCCAGTATTGTCCATCATCGAGCGAATCACATCAGCCAATGCATCCGGCGCGCTGAAGTTCATCGCGTGGGGCGCGCCGGGCAAGATGACCGTTTTCGCATCGGGCAGGCATGACGCCAAGGATTCAACCCAGCGGGGAGGGCAGATCGGGTCCCGTTCGCCCCCAACACAGATGGTGGGCTGCCGAAGGCGCGGCAGTCGACCGGCCTGGTCATCACGGATCGCATCGGTCACACATCGGATTGCGCGGACTACTCCCGACGCCCATAGGTCCGACAGCCAGATCGTCCACAGTCGCTGGCGCTCGCGAGGGATATCGAGAAGTCCTCGCCACATGAGACCGAGCAAGCCGCGAATGGATGGATCCATGGTCGGCGCAACCAGCACCAGCCGGGACACGCGATCCGGATGCCGCGTGGCGAGCATAGTCGCAACCTGGCACCCAGTGGAATTGGCGACGACCACCGCACCCGACACCTGGTGGACCTTCATCCATCGATCGAGCACATCGACTTGCTCTGGCAGCGTCAGGATATGGCTTGCGGCGCTTCGCCCGAAGCCAGGCAGATCGGGAATATAGACACGACAGGGGTTATCGAGTCGCCAGGCGATCGGTCCGAAATAGTCGCCGGCTACGACAGCGCCGTGCAACATCACCAATGGCGGTCGTCCCTCATCTCCTTCGGGAGAGATCCGGGCAAACACCCGATGATCGCCGATCCAGGTATCACAGGCATGCCACATCCAGCCGGGCCAGCCTCTTTCATCAATGGGCCGCCACGCGATCCTCACGGTATCACCCGATGCGGCATCCGTCACCGCGGCAACGCGCGAAGCGCGCGTTTGCACCAGTCCCGGACCTCCTCAGTCACAGGGGTCGTGTTGAGTTCATCCAGCGAAAACCACCGAAATCCTTCGGTGGGGTGGGGAAGCTCCGTCGTGGCGTCCCCCCGCGGCCTCGCGAAATACACCAGGTCGATGTGCTCATGTCCCGGAGAAATCCGCTCCAGCTGAATGCCGGCGGGCACGATGAGCTGCACCGGCTGGCCGGGATGGTCCGACTGAAGACCTCTGTCTCCGACAAGCTCAATGGCGAGACCCGACTCTTCCCAGACTTCTCGCCTCGCCGCGTCATCCGGCAGCTCGTGTGGCTCGATGTGACCGCCGGGCGGGAGCCATTTGCCGAGCTTGCGATGCCGGTGCAGGAGCACGCGACCTCCCGCAACGACAAACACCGCAACCGTGAAGTCGCGGGTTGTCCGGCAGGCGCCAGTAAATTGATCCTCGGTCACGAGCCTGAGTCTCGCTGCCCTGTTTCAGGATGATCGGCATCACGTGGCTTCCGCAACCAGGCGATCTCGGTCGCGGCGCGCCAGGGCACCTTTTGGTTCGCGTCGTCGCTTGCGCCGTTCCGCCTGGTTCCGATCTCGGCGGGCGCCTGTTCGAGCTCCGTTGTGGCCGTTGAGGAGCTGGGCCACGAAACCTCCGATTCGCCAACTGGCGCGGCGACGTCTTTCCACGGATCGACACGTCCGGTGTTCTCCGTGTCGTCATCACGCGCCGTCATCCCGGTGCCCTGTTGGCCGTTCGGTTGGGTCCACGGCGACGACGGCTCAGCCTGGATTCGCGGCAGCTGGCTGGCCACGCCCGCATCGTCGTTCAGCAGGCGCAGAATCACGATACCGATGGCGTGAGCGACGATGACGACCAGCCAGATCACCAGGATGGCGCGTGACCAAAGCGCCTCAGGGTTCACCACGAGGTTGAGCATGGTCAGGCTGGCCGTTATCGCCAGCAGCACCCCGGCATGCGAAAGCAGGCTCTTCGTGGACGACAGCGGCACAACCCACCGCGATGCCTGTGTGGAAAAGCCACTGGCGCCGGTCTGCAAATTGGCGAGAATCGTGTCGTTTGAATGCTGAGTCATGAAGATTCTGCCGATCATGGTCCCACGGTGAACACTCGATGCATGGATCAGGTTGTTGCGTAAATCTTCTTGAGGTTCTGGCGATCATTCTCCAGGAGATCCTTGGCGAGCTCGAGCATGTTCTTGTTGTCGACCAACGTTTTCTCCCAGGCTTCATCATTCGCCGAGTTCATCGCGTTCAAGCTCGTCGCCCGCGCGCTTCCGAACTGGGAAATCAGGATTCTCGCTGTCTCGTTCTCGACTTCGTTGCCAATGACCGGGGTGTCGTCCTTGTCATGTGACGCACCCATGGCCTCGCCGGAGAGACGCTCGTTCAACGCTTTGGTGAACAGCAGTTCATCATCACGCATTTTCCGAATGATCTCTTTCACCGAGGCGCCACCATGCTCAGCCGCGAGCGCTTCCTCGTCCTGGTACCGGTATTCGTGATTGAGAATCTTGTAGGTTTCGATCAGCTCACGTCGCGTCGATTCCCAGTCTGGTTTTGGCATCTGTGCATCCTTTCGTGCTCGAAGCGCGCCAGCACCGCCAGATGCGGTGTGCATGCCGCTCACTACAGGCTTTCTTGATAGCATACCGCACGAATCAGACCATCACGCGTGGCTCCGAAGGTCATCCTGACTGCAACGGATGGTAGAATTGGCCAGTAAATGCCGGGTCTCGACGGTCACCACTCACTGGTTCTCACGAGCTTCCCGATGCTGATTGAAACGCTTCGCCGGTGGCGCGGTTTCCCTACCGGGGCAAGCGACGTGATGGAGACGACAAGCGGTGGTCAATTCGAGAATCTCGCGATCCCCAATTTCCCGCGACAAGGTTCGCCGCCGCACACCGATGCGGTGCCCGGTGTGCGGCGGCGAGCTCACCGATGTCCACATCCGCGACATGGGCGGCATTACCGCCAGCATCCTCTGGCAAATCCATGCCGGGCAGTGCCCGGAGCATGGCTGGTTTCAGGCGGAGTTCACCGCGAAGCCTCCACCCGAGGTCTTTCCGGTCGATCGACCATTTGGGACAACCCGCCGTGTCATCATGAATGATCGCGAGTACTTCGAGTTCCCCACCGTGTGGGGCTCGACGCAGCGGGAAGCCAAGCTTGCCAAGGTCGATCCGCTTGCCCGGAGCCGTGGCGAAAAGGTGGACCCGCTCGATCCGGAGCAATGGGCGACTGAACCGATCGTTTCCTGAAAAGGGGTAGCGGCCGGCCTTGCCGGCGGTTACCGGAGTGAGCAACCACCAGATGCCGGGCACCACGACGCAAGAGCGCCAAACCGACAACCGGCCACGGCTGACGCCAATGTCGCTCTTCTTCGTGTTGCTCCTGTTTTGGGCGCTCACGCAGATTCAGCTCGTGCTCGTGCTCGGCCTGCTCGCGCTGCTGTTCGGCACGATCCTGGAGGGACCGGTCCGGTTCTTCGAGGAGCAGCGTTTCCCCCGGCCCGCCGCGATCCTTGCGGTGTACGTCATCATCCTCGGCGGCCTGGCGTTGCTGCTGGTCGCGATCGTGCCAGTCATCGCCGACCAGGCCAGCGAGTTCGGTGAGGACGTGCCCGACCTGCTGCGGGAGCTGGAAGCCGACTGGAGCACCAGCTCGAATCCGCTCCTCAGCGGCCCCGGCGACCAGTTGCTGCAACGCGCGATCGAATCGTTCGAGGGTCCGAGCAATGTCTCGCCCGACGCTGTTGATCGGGCGATCCCTGTCGTGACCAGTATCACGGGCGGCCTTGTCTCCACCCTGACGCTGTTGGTGATGACGTTCTACTACCTGCTGGAAAAGAGGTTGCTCCGGCGGTTGATCCTGGAATCACTCTCACCGCGCTTTCAGCCGCGTGTGGACCGGCTCTGGTCCGAGGTCGAAACGAAGGTCGGTGGCTGGATGCGCGGGCAGCTGATGCTGTGTCTGATCATCGGCAGCATCGCAACCATCTCCTATGGCATTATCGACCTCGATTTCTGGCCGCTGCTGGGGCTTTGGGCTGGCCTGACCGAGATCGTGCCGATCATCGGACCGTGGATCGGTGGCGTTCCGGCGGTCCTGATTGCGCTCACCATTAGCTGGAAGATGGCGCTCATCACCGGCATTATCATCATTGCCATGCAAACACTGGAAAACTGGATTTTGGTGCCACGAGTGATGCGGGGCGCGGTCGGACTGACACCGCTGACGGTTTTCATCGCGATTCTCGCGGGGACGCAGCTGATGGGTGTGGTCGGCGCGGTCCTCGCCATCCCGATCGCCGCGACGATCCAGGTCATCCTGACCGACTATCTCGATCGACGACGCGACCGGGACGGGCACATGTCGGCTCGGGCCGGTTGGCGCTGGATGCTTGCCCGCAGTGGCCTCAGGGAGCCAGACCCCAACGATGAGTCCGGCGATTCGTGGCGTGATGACGCGATGGCTTTCGACGACTTCGATGACGACGAGCCTTTCACGGCGCAGCGGGAGAGCGAGTCATTCACGGTGCAGCGAGTGGCGGATGCCAACGACCGCCAGGCGATGGACACCAGCGGCAACGATAACGCGCCATCGCCGCGTGAGGATGACCCGGCATTGAAGCGCCGTGAAGCCGGCGAGCCGGATCCGGAACCGCCAGCAGACCACGCCGCATCCGAGGAGCCGGACGTTGATGAATCACCGGTCGCTGATGACACCGAACGAGCACCGGACAAGGCCAACAACGACCGTGAGGACGACGACCAGCCGTCGTTCGCCGCATGGCCGCGCTCTACCGCGCCGGACAAGAAAAAGGCGCCGTCGTCAACCTGGCCACCCCAGGAAGAAGGACGCCCGAACCGCCCGCGTTCAGGCTCGTCCCGCGGCGACGAATGAGCTCCGTGTCCAGCAATGCCAGACCGTTCCGCACAGCGTCGCCCTTACGTTTGGCAGGCAAGGCCGATGTATCGAGGGCAACGGTCTTGCGCCGGATATCCCGGTCACACTGAATCGCGGCGATTCGGAGACGACGTTTCGTCGCGCGCTGGACGGCCGGTAGCCACGTAAAAGCGGTCACGTATCCGGCATTCGTGCGACAAGGGTCGTACGTTTTCCCGCAAGCAGAGCGAGTTGGAGCGCTTCATGAGCAATCAACCGGCACATCCGGTCCGCGTCAGCGTGCAGATCAAGCCGCAACACGCGAGCTATCAACAGTTCCGTGAGGCGGCGCGGCGAGCGGAAGCGCTCGGGGTCGATGTGATCTTCACCTGGGATCACTTCCTCCCGCTGAGCGGCGACGCAAACGGGTCGCATTTCGAGTGCTACACCTTGCTGGCCGCACTCGCGGAGGCGACAGAACGGCCAAAACTCGGCGCGCTGGTCGCATCCAACAGCTATCGCAACCCGCATCTGCTGGCGGACATGTCCCGCACGATCGATCACATTTCGGGAGGCCGCTTCATTCTCGGGATCGGGTCGGGCTGGGCGGAGCGAGACTACTTCGCCTATGAGTATGAATTCGGCACGGCGGCCAGCCGCCTGAAGGGCCTGGACCGCGACATGCCGAAAATCATGGAGCGGCTCGGCAAGCTCAACCCCGGTCCGGTGAATGGCAAGCTGCCGATCCTGATCGGCGGGGGAGGAGAGAAGGTGACCTTGCGGATCGTCGCCCAACACGCCGACATGTGGAACATCATTGCCTCGCCGGACGATGCCGCCCGCAAAAGCGCCATCCTCGACGATTGGTGCCGCAAGATCGATCGGGATCCATCCGAGATCGAACGGACGGCGATGGTCAATCCACAACGTATCGGCAAGGCTGATGACTATGTCGACAAGGGCATCACGCATCTGATTATTGGGATCGACGGCCCTGATTACGACACCAGCAATCTCGAAAAGCTGATTGCCTGGCGGGACAGACGCTGAACGGGCACCTGCCGAGCGTGCAGGAATCAGGCCGAATCAGCATCATCCACGAAGTATGTGTACATCCGGTTCGGGGTGATCCGCGCGTATTGCGCCGGCATCCCGTGTTCATGCCACCATGATTCGCCGTACGTCTCGATCAGGAGGTCACGAAAGCCAATCATGCCAGCGTCACTGGTATCGACGAGTTGTGCCTCGCCATGGACCGTGACGGCAAAACGTTCTCCATCGAGATGGGTGGCGCTGACCGCCGGTCGCCTGCGAATGTGACGGAACCGCATGGAATCCGGCGCGGACCCGAACCAGAACATGCCACGATAGAAGAGTCCGTCAACCGGACCAACACGTGGCTCACCCTTTGCCGTCACCGTCACCGTCGCCAGCACCAGCAGCTTCATGCCCTGGAGCCGCTCGATCAGGCCAGTGGCGGACAGCCACTTGTCCGGCGTCAGGATGTCGCTCATGTGTCCGGTCATCGAAGCGTGGCTCTCGTCAAGCAGGTTCTGCAATCGCGACACATCGTCGGGAGTCTCGTGCATCCACCTCGTCCTTTCTCTTCATGACTGAACATGGACACAAATCCTACATCACAACGAGGTCGCCGATCCTGCTTGACAAGCGGCAACACGGGCAAACGCGCGCAATCCGCGGCGGGAGGCTGGCATTCGGCATGGCCCAATGTTTTCCTGGGAACGGCTATCAGCGAAGATGGCCTTTTATCGAGAACCCCGGACACAGGACCGGGGCGACAGGACACCGGTTCGCTTGATGCCTGCGAAACGGTCAGACCTGGAACCCGGTCGCCTTCCACAACGCGTCCATCGACGCTTTGGTTCTTGCGCCAGCGGCGTCGGGATCGGACTCCGCGAGCTCATTTAGCGAGGCGCTGAACGGTTCGGGCATTACCGATCCGGCAAATCCGATCTTCCGCAGGCGTTGCAACATTTCCGGTTCCGGGATGACGCCGGTTTCCATCGGCAGCGTGCGCTGGGTATCGATTTGCTCCTCGATACTGAGGCCAGTCGGGGCGTCGTTGACGTGCACCAGCACGACATCAGCCGCCTTGAGCTGATCGATCTGGTCCAGCGTGCCGCCGGAGACCCAGTGATGCCAGACATCGAAGAGCGTGCCCAAGCTTGAGCTGCCAACCGCCTCGATCAGCGACATCATGCCGGTCAGGTCGTAGACGAATTCGTTTTTCCATCGCGCCCGGTAGCTCGGCGTGCCGATGAACTCCAGGCCGAGCCGGCATCCGCCCTGTTCCAGCGCGCTCGCAATCGGAGCCAGGCGGGCGACCGTGCGTTCGAAGTGCTCGTCGTACTCCGTGTCGTCCATGCCCGGCGGCACCCCCGAGGTCGCGGAGGTACACCCGATGGCATTCGCCGTTTCCATCAGCGTGGGGAGCTGGGCGAGCCCTTCGTCACGCTGATCGTCATCGGACCAGCGCACCGGCAGTCCCCAGCCGCCCGGCCTGACGCCGTATTCGCCAAAGAGATCGTTCACATAGTCCACACCGTGTTGCTGGACCAGGTCGTGGATTTCCTGGATATTCACCATCACCGTATCGAATCCGTGCCGGCCCGCGAAGGAGGCACTTTCCTGTACATTCAGACCGCCGACACCGATCGCGCCGGGAATGACACCCTGATTCATGAGGTTCCTTTCAATTGCGATATCCGACAGGGTCGGACTGGCACAAGGCTGATCCCCGCGGCATGATGGCCGTTTGCGATGTGTACGGACAACCATCTACGCCCTGGCGTGCTCCGAGACCTTGACACTGGCGGGCGTTTTGACGGCGGCGCCATCGACCGTTGCCACAGCGGTCGGATCGTCCGGCAGCCGCACGGTTCGTGCCAAATCCGCCGAGAGGTACGCCGCCTTGATCACCTGCAGTGTCCGGGCTGTCTCATCGATATTCGACGGGTTCGGCGCGCCCTCCCGCACCACATCGATGAAGTGGCCGATCTCCAGCGTAAATGAATGCACCGTGTCGAACGTGTTGACGGACGAATCGGGCCAGCCGTGAAGCTGATGCTCCAGGCTGCTCGGGCCGCCGCTCAGCGAGCCAAGCTCGCCCTCGACCTCGAAATGCTTGCCGCCGACGACATCCAGAGCCCAGCTAGTGAGAATCTCGCCCACCACGCCGGATTCGAACCGCACGATCACCTGGGCGGTGTCTTCGGTCTTCAACCCCTTCTGGAAGAAATTGCTCAGGATGGCGGTAACTTCCACCGGACGTGAACCCGCCAGGGAGAGCAGGCGATAGGTGCCGTGATAGCCCGTGTCGATCAGCTCGCCGCCACCGGCCTGTTTGATGTCGCTGCGCCAGCCCCAATCCCGCTGGTCGGATCCGGCGTCGCCGAACATCTGCCAGTTGCGGCTCTGGAACGTCTCGATCGAGCGCAGGAGGTAGGTGGATCCCAGGAACCCGCCATCTATCAGACGGCGTGCTTCGAGCAGTGATGGTTGGAAGAGCTGGTTGTGCGCCCCCATGAAGGTGATGCCGGTGTCCTTGACGACATCCCGGATTTTCGCGGCATCTTCGAGCGTGGTGCAAAGCGGCTTTTCACACAGCACCGCCTTGCCCGCCTTCGCGGCGGCGATGATGGCGCCGGTGTGGAGGTGGTGGGGGAGACAGATATCCACCACATCGAGCTCCGAGCCGGAGAGCATCTCATCGCCGGAGGCAAAGGCGGTGGCGCGACCGTCGGTGTAATCCCCACTCATCCGCTGCGCGCGGGCCGTGTCGATATCGGCAAAGGCGACGATCTCCGCGGCATCCGGGAAGCTGCTCCAACCGCGGGCGTGTTGTCGCGCGATATTGCCGGAACCCAGTATGCCGGCACGCAGTCTGGTTTTCGCTGGTGTGGCCAAGTTTGCTCGCTCCTGTCATGGCGCCGGTTGGAGGAAGCGATGCTGACTGGTCTGGCGCTCACCGGACCGGCTTCTCTCATGAGCTCGGCGCCCATCAGCGGCATTGTACGCAGGGCGGCGCTCCGTGCAAAGACCTCGACAGGAAGGTTGGGACAAACGTCAATTGACCTGCGCGCCGCTCACCAACCGCCACCATCGATTCTCCGCCGCTACGGGTGGAACTGGGATAACAATGGTTGGCGACACCGGGCAGGCACAAGGTCCGCACCTAATGCGCCTGTTCGCGCCAACGTTGATTCCCCGCGGCAGGGCGATGTCGCGTGGCAAGGGTCAGGCGTCTCCTGTTGGCACCGGCGCTCGACTGGCAACGTCGTCATCGATCCGCAGGCGCAGGTGCCCGGACATCCAGGCGATCAGGGCGGAAAACGCAAGGAACCCCACCAGGATACCGGCGGAATAGGCGGCGACACCGGCATACCCGCCGGATTCATCTGGATCGAGAAATGGATAGGGATACCAGTCGACTTGCGGTCCGCGAAGCAGCGAATAGATCAGGTAGACCGTAGGATAGATCGTCCAGACCAGCGATTGGCGGAAGCTGATGCGATGCACGAGGGGCAGCACGAGCAGATCGACCACCATGACGAGTGGCATGATCCGATGCAAGGTCGTGTTGACCCAGGGTTCTGTGGTTTGCAGCGCTTCGGAGATGCCGGCCAGCAGCACGCCGTAGACGATGCCCGTGGTGACCATGTACATGATGGCGGCGCCCCGGATCATGTCCCAGGTGAAGGACGGATGGCGGTCGGTGTAGACGGTCGCGCCGATCAGCAGCAAGGCGGCGGCGATATTGCTCTGGATCGTGAAGAAGCTGAAAAAGTTGGCGGCATCGAAATCGGATCGATCGCGATTGGCGTAAAACTGGTAGGCGATCGCGACGATGATCAGCACGGCGAAGACTATCCGATATGCCCGGACCCACCACGGCTGTTGCATGCACCTGTCTCCACCCTGACGCGCTGACGCGAACCACATGACGATGGCGCGATTGTACCGTGATTGCGTGTGCACAGGAAGCAACGAGACGGCGCAAATTGCCGTGCCTGATGCGTCGTCAATGCGTGAGAGCGGCTTGTTCTCCCCGGTGCCCGGGGCGGGTGAAACATTCTACTCGGGCAGTGGTCCGAGGAAGTCGATGGAGTACCGTGCGCCGGTCTCCATCACCACCGCCATGTCGGGTGGGCCGGAAGGCGGCTCTGGTGTGCTCAGTTCCGCAACGAAGCCCTCGAACCCGCCAGGTGTGACCATCAACAGGACACGAGCGGTTGCGTCACCCTCAACCCGGAAGCCGTGGGGAATTCCCCGCGGCAGGAAGGCGAAGCCTCCCGGACCGAGCACCCATGACTGGTCACCACTGAAGAAGCGAAATTGGCCGTCGATGATGTAGAACTCCTCATCCTCGTTGTGGTGCCGGTGATACGGCGAGCCGCCGCCGGGCGTCATGATCTGCTCGACCATGCCCATGACTCCACCGGTCTGTGCGGCGGTCACGCGCAGCCACGTTCGTTGTCCCAGGAACCACTGTGCGTCATTGTCGTCCAACGAGCTGAGGAACGGTTCTGCGGGCGACTGCGCGAGCTTTACCACGGCGATACTCCTTCTGACTGCGCTAATCACGATACACGATGTACCATGAATAATGACAGCGTACACCCGTGCGAGGCGGGTGTCAATATCCGCGACACATGGTGTTTCGCGAAATTGGTGATGGGGGCGTCGATGGCGCGCAGGTACAAGCTCAAGCAACGCGCCAGGGAGCAGGCGGAGACCCGGCAACGGATCGTGGACGCCACCATTGCGTTGCACCAGGAAGTCGGAGACGCGGGGGCCACGGTCAGCGCGATAGCAGCGCGCGCCGGAGTAGGGCGGGTGACGGTGTATCGTCATTTCCCGGATGAGCGCGCGCTGATGTCGGCATGCACCGGTCACTACTTCGCCCAGCATCCGCCGCCGGATCCCGGCGCCTGGGCCGAGATTGCCGATCCGGAGGAGCGGCTGCGCGTGGCGCTGGGGGAGCTGTACGGATGGTATCGGCACAACGAGGCGATGCTTGCGCAAGCGGAGGCGGATGCGCCGACCAACCCGGTGCTGGCGGACCTGATGACGCCGTTCCGGTCGCACATGGCGACAATACGGGAGGTGTTGCTGGAGGGTCGGGAGACGGGCGGAGATGCGAAACGGCCGGTGCGGGCGGCGATTGGGCTGGCGATCGCTTTCGGCACGTGGCGCTCGCTGGCGCAAGAGCAGGGGCTAGAGGATCGCGAGGCGGTGGCGCTGATGCTGCGGCTGGCGGGTGCGCCGGGGATGCAGCCGGCGACGGTTAGCCAGCCACCGCGCGGCTCACGGCAGTTGTGAGTTTCGTGAGATCGCCGGACCAAACAGCACGAGCCCCTCACGTTTCCGTGAGGGGCTCGTGTGTTGGACGTCTTGTCGCGATGCTAGTCCTGCTGGTCCTCAACGAGGGAGACGCGGACGGCGCGCGAACGACTGGCGTCGCGCGGGTCGGGCTCGGTGTCGAAGGACACCTGCTGTCCCTCCTGCATCTGCTCGAATCCGCCATCGTTGACGGAGGAGTGATGGAAGAAGAGATCTTCAGTTCCACCCTGTGGTGTGATAAAGCCGAAGCCGCGATCGCGCAAGCTCTTGATAGTTCCGGTTGCCATTGTGCGTTTCTTTCTTGCCGGCTGCCCTCAAGGGGATACAGCCGGATCACTATGCGGGGAACCCAGGTGGTTCTCCGGCAGATGTCACTATAACAGATGTTCTATACTGATTGCAATGAAACAGATGCAAGGATCGTATAGGGGAGAACGAGGACGAGCAATGAAAACGATCCGGGCATTGCGTCAGGAGCGGGGCTGGACGCAGTACGAGTTGGCGATCAAGGTGGGGGTGCATCCGCAGGCGGTGTACCTGTGGGAGAGCGGCCGGCGCACGCCGCAGGTGACGCAGATGCGCAAGCTTGGCGAGGTCTTCGAGCTCTGCTCGGACGGGATCGCGCTCGAGCACGCGGAGATGCCGGACCATAAGGTAGCGTCGTCAGATGGTCAAGTGAAATAACCTGACCGCCTGACCACCTTGGGTGCTGAGCAATTCGGTTTGGTTGATTCCACGGCAATTTCATCAGATGGCCAGGGGATCGGAATTGGCCCCGAACCTGGCCATCCTGGGAAACGGCGACAAAGGTGGCCAAGATGGCCAGGTTGTGTGTATGGGGACAGGTTGGCTATATTGGCCGCCTGGGAGGCACACCGCGTCAGAACCCGGCGACCTTGTCGCACACGTTCAGCAACGGCTCGCCCGCGACGAACCGGCGGATGTTCTCGTGGGTGATCTCAAACTCGCGGTCGCGGGTGAGGGGCGTACCGGGCGCGCAATGAGGTGTCATCACCAGCCGGGGCGTGTCCCACAGCATGTGATCCGGCGGCAGCGGCTCCTCGGCGTAGACGTCCAGTCCCGCGCCGGCGAGGGTGCCATCGTGAAGCCGCTTCGCCAGCGCCGCCTCATCGATGATGTTGCCGCGGGAGATGCCGATCACCATCGCTCCCGGCTTCAGTGCATCGATCCGGCTCGCGTCGATCAGGTTGGTTGTCTCCGCTGTCAGCGGAACGGCGACCACCAGGATATCGGTCGTTTCCAGCTCCGTGTCGAGGTGTTCCATCGGCAGGACCGTCAGGCCGTCCATGATCTGTTCGGGCGCCATCACGTCCAGCCCGACAACGTCCATCTCGAAGGCCAGCGCCCGGTTGGCGATCGCCCGGCCGATGTTGCCCATGCCGACGATCAGCAGGCGCTTGCCGTAGAGCGAGTCCAGCGGGAGACCGCGACCGTAGGCATGGTAGTGATGGTCTTGCTTGTCCCGCGCGAACTCGGAGAGACGGCGGGTGAGCGCGAGCATGAGCGCGAAGGTGTGCTCGGCGACGAAGGGCGCGTGGGCTCCGCGGGTGTTGGTCACCACGACGTCGCTCGCCACCAATTCGGGAATGGCGATGATCGTTTCGATGCCCGCGCCGGTCGCGTGGACCCAGCGCAGCCGATCAGTGCATCGGGCGTGGATCTCCGCCGGGATGCGCCCGATGTAGGCATCGGCGTCCCGGACACAATCCGGATCCTTCTCGGCGGAGGCGAACGTCACCTCCGGAAACGCCGCCTGCATGGCCGCCAGGCGGCTGTCGTCGACTTCTTTTCCCACCGCGATCTGCACGAGAATTGGTCCTTTCGTGAACGCTGATGACCGAACTGGCGTCATCGTGGCAGCATTCGCGGCTGATGGCAAGAGGTTGCCCGAGTTACCCCTGAGCATTGCGCACGCTGTTTCACGAACCTAAATACAACCATTGCATGGCGCGAGGTCGAAACGTTAGAGCGTGAGCTTCAAGGGCTAGAACGAACGCTAAGTCGAATCCTGAGCGCAGGCGAAGCCGTGGTACGATGCCTTGACTTACCACTGGGAACAATTTCTCTTTCTCAGGAGCATTCCGCATGCGTTCGATCAACGTCCCGTAACGGCGGACGGACCTCGGGTACAAGACCTGAGGCGACCAGAGTCGGCTTTGGTGGGGATAATTCTTGGGCAGACACGCAAAACGTCGGCCCGTCACGGGAATGGCACCTGATCGATCGCAACAGTAGCAGCCGCGTTCATACCGGAGTGGTGTCCCAATACGCCTGATTATTACGGTCTACAACATCCATTTTGCTAGCTGTCGGTCCGGCGTGGCTGCGCTCACGGCCGCACCAACCGCACCGTTCGCCAAGTTCTCGTTCCAAGCTAACCGACGAAGGACTGAAAGATGAGTTTGGCCATTTCTCCAAGATTAACTATGTACGGATTCGGGGATGTGAACACCCGCTGGACTCCGGCGGCCGCAGCGGTTCAACCCAACAAGATCCCAGACGAACTCCGTAGGCTGGCACAGTGGACGACTTGGGATTGGGTCAGTGAGAATGAAAATTGGCGCAAGGTCCCAATTTGTCCACGACTCAGTCTATATATGGAGGGTTCGGATCCAGAATATGCTGTCGATTTTGAAACAGCACTGATGCACCAGCGCCGATGTCGATTGCCTGGCGTTGGTGTGATCTTAACGTCGAATGATCCATACATTGCTGTGGACATTGACGACTGTGTGGACCCCCACTCAGGCAGGATTGATCTCGCGGTAAGGGAGCTAGTCGACTCGCTTTCGACCTATACTGAGTACAGTCCTTCAGGCACAGGCTTGCGAATGATGCTCAAGTCCCAAGATAACCCGGAGTTCGGAATAGTACTCCAAAGGGCCAGCCGAGATATTCGAATCAGACTGCTTCGTTACGATCACGGGCAACATTGTGCCTGGAACGAATACGTTGATCAATTGGATGTCAGTCCACACACTCCTTGACCTCGTCGACGACGGCAACCCGGATCCAGCACAAACCAGCGGCTGGTTCCACCGCCAACCTCCCTATCCTTTACTCGTACACAAGGTGCGGGACAGCATCACAAGTTATACCTCGACGTACATGCTTCATCTGTTCAACGCTGACCCAAGTACTGCTACGGACTGGTCCGTTCCCTTAGATGGAAGTGGCATCTCTCATCTCACGCTAGCTGGTGACCTCGTAATTTACTCGGACGATTCGAACACACTGCATACTCGTGAACTGGGCACAGGTAAGTTGATCTGGTCCACAACTGGACTTGGCGAAATTGCGAAGCTTTACAACGAGCCCGGCTCTCCGCTTATCGTACAATCGATATACCAAATGACAGATCCCAACACGGGCCGCGTTTTCAGCCAGCCAGCCTGGAAGATGGTGGATCTGAGGGACGGGGAAATTGTGAGTGCTGAACGAGGCCAAATCGTGTGGCATAGCGAGGTTACCGATCCTGTGGTCAGAGGTTCGGATGCAACCACAGCCTCTACAGGCTTTATCATCGCCTCGGGCCGTCGTGTGGAAGGATTCAAGCGAAACTCAGGTGGAGTGTTGTGGTCCGTCACCCTGCCACATGCTGTTGATGAATTTTCCCAAGTAGAATGGATCGACGGATACCTCATCATCTCTGGAATTGAGTCGGCCACTTTGCAGATTATCGAAGTACAATCCAAGTCCCACCGCTACTTTGAGGAATGTGTCAACTCAGTTTTCCCCTTCGTAGTCTTGAACAACAGCATTGCTACAATAGATGACCACAATGTGATCAAGCGCATCAAGGTTTCCGACGGTAGCGTGGTGTGGGAATGTTCGGCATCCGCCGATCAGGTCGTAGGGGTGTCCGGAGACTCAATCGTCTGCACTGGATACGACGACATACATGTGTTCGACGCAACCTCTGGGGAGGTTAAGTTCAGCATCGCCGGAGAACCACTGGACTTCTCATCAGCCTACCTTTGTGTACTCAATGGCGACGGCCAAATTGAATTGTATCGATTGACGGATGGTTTGCTACATCTGAACCTCAAATTGCCAGACTTCGTGCGGTTGGAGTATCCACGGAAGAGTGAAGAAAGCGAAATGCTTACGAGCGCTTGGATCACTCAAAGCTCTTGTGTAGTCACAAATGGCATGGTACTTCTTGCCTACCATTTGTAAACATTCGTCACACCATGGCAACCCACAACAACTTTGCACGCATGGCTCGCGCCTCGCCCGACTGCCCTTGAGGTACCCGGTCAGCGGGGTTGTGTCGAGGAGATAGCGTTTCACTCGCTCATGGGCTCGATGGGCGGAGAAGGGCGACTCTCGTGGCGGATACGATCGAGAGCTTCGACCGTCTCATTCCAGTCCAGGTCGCTCCAGGCGCCGGCCAGGCTGAGCGCCACCCGAATCGACTCCGGCGTATCTTCGGGCAGCGCCTCTATCCACTCGTCGCGAGTGACGATCGCATACCGTGTCAACTCCCGGCCGTTCACCATCACCGGCTCGATAATGACCCTCTCATCGCGCTCGACCAGCAGCTCTCTAGGCTGTTCGCTCCGCTTCGCCCGACGCGACTCCTCGTTCCGCAATGCGCTCATCGCCGCCTCCTTCCTGACTCTCGCATCATACCAGCAAATCGGAGCGGGAATCGTGTGATTCCCGCTCCGCGCCATGTGTCGTTGTTGGTGGAAGCGACTGTCAGTCCGCGACGATGGCGAGGTCGACGCTCTCGCGCTCCTCGGCCGGAGTGAGGCGGAAGTGGTCCATGGTCAGGCACTCGGTCGGGCACCAGTCGACGCAGAGGCCGCAGCGGATGCAGCTGCGCTCGTCGATCACCATCGCGGCGGCGTACGGTCCCAGCTCGCCGCGCGCCATCTCGGCCAGCTCAACATCGTTATCGATGCTGTAGATGCGCTCCGGCGAGATCATCTCGATGCACGTATGCGGGCAGACATCGGCGCAACTGTTGCAGAGAATGCAGCGGTTGCCGTCGATGAAGATGTTGAGCTGGCACTGGAGGCAGCGCTTGGCCTCCTCGAAGCCGATCGACTTGGTGTAGCCGAGCTCCGATTCCAGCGTGTTGTCGAATTCGCCCAGGCCGCGATCGGCCACCGGCAGCACCGGCATCATCTGCCGTCCGACATCCGAGTAGTCGTCGCCCCAGACCAGCCGCCGGCTCATCGAGGTCATGGTCCACTCGGCGATGCCTTCGGATGACAACGGGTTCGGCGTCGAGACGTACTCGGTCGGGACGCGGGTGATCTCCATTTCCTTCTGCTTCGGTGCGGTGTCGCGAAGATCCTGGTCGATCGCCTCGGCGACGCGCTTGCCCTCACCGATAGCGGAAATGAAGTTGGTCGGGTTGATCACGTAGTCGCCGGCGGCCCAGACGTTGGGAAGGTCGGTCTTGAGATTCTGGTCGAGCATCGGCACGCCGCGGCGGTCGGTGTTCTCGAACATGTCGCCCAGGAAGCGATTGTCCTGCTTCTGACCGATGGCGACGATTACCATGTCACACTCGATCAGGAACCCAGAGCCTTCGACAGGCACCGGTCTCGGTCGACCTGAGGCGTCCGGCTCGCCGAGCTCGTTGCGGACATACTCGATCGCGCGCACCCTGCCGGTTTCGTCACCGATAATCCGCGTCTGCGAGACCATGTACTTGATCTCGACGCCCTCGACTTCAGCTTCCTCGATCTCCAGGTCCATGACCGGAATCTCCTCGGGAGATCGCCGATAGGTCATGATCGAGACTTCGGAGCCAAGCCTGAGCACCGTGCGGACGCAGTCCATCGAGGTGAATCCACCACCGACGGTGACGACCTTCTTGCCGACCCAGACATCTTCCTTGCCGAGCGCGCAGTCCTCCAGGAACTGGAGACCGGAGACGACCCCATTGAGGTCCTCGCCGGGGACGCGCATGTCGGTCGCGGTCTGGCAACCGGCACACAGCACGACCGCGTCGTGCCGGTCGGCCATTTCCTGAAGGGTGATGTCCGTCCCGACTTCCATGTTGTAGTGAATTTGCACGCCAAGGTCGGTGATCAGCGCGACTTCTTCGGCGATCACATCGCGCGGCAGTCGCCACTCGGGCACGCCGGTCCACATCACGCCGCCCGGTACGGGGAAGCGCTCGTAGATGTCGACCTTGTAGCCCTTGCGGGCGAGACCTCGCGCGGTGGTGAGGCCAGCGACACCAGCGCCGACGATGCCAGCGGTGAGACCGTTGGGCGGCGGTGGCGACTCGCGCCGGGTTTCGCCTCGATAATCGGCGGCGACGCGCTTGATGTAGCAGATGCCGATCGGGGCATCGACCTCGCGGCGGCGGCAGGCGTCCTCGCAGGGGCGGGCGCACATGCGGCCCAGGCAGCCGGGAAAGACGTTGTGCTCGCGGTTGAGCTCGAAGCTGTCGGCGTAGCGGCCGTCGGCGACGAGCGCAATGTAGCGGGAGATGTCGGTGTGGGACGGGCATGCCGTCATGCACGGGATATTGTCGGCGAACCATTGCGGATCGCCGGTGAAGATCGGATAGCGCTTGCCGCCCCGAATGGTGTAGGGTGAGAAAAACGACGAGTCGATGAAGGCGAGCAGCCGGATACGACGGCTGTCCTCCACATCGATCTGGTCGAAGCCCTGCCCCGCGATTCCGAGCGACTGGAGCTCACTTGTGGTCATGCCGACTTCGGCGGAATCCATCGCGCGGAAGCGATCGGCCGGGGCGCCACACGACGGACATTCGTCCGGTGGCGCGACACCTTCATGAATCCATCCACAGACTTTACAGCGGAACATGCGCGGTTCTCCGGGTTAGGCAGCGTGCAGGCTCCTCGCGCCGGGCGGATGCCGCATGTGGCACGGAGGGGCTGCTGCACCCGTTTCAGGTACAGGCATGGTGAGTATACCAACTCGCACCAGCCGTCGAAGCGGTTTGCGGCGACAAGTCGTGCATCATGCCACGGACTGCGTCGCCATGGGGCATTGCCGCCCGCGGCGGCCGGGCGGATCCGCGCCGTAGGGACAGCGCCTTGTGCCTGTCCGTGTCCACCATGCATGGGTCGACCGACATGTGAGGCGCGCCGCCCCGTTAGCCTGTTTGACAGCAGCCCTACACTTTAATGGAAGAACTCGCTCAATGTGTCAATCGCTCAGATGACGCCGATGACACCGGAAGGTTCAACATGCGAATTCAAATGGTTCAGGACATTACATGCCCATGGTGCAGGATCGGGAAACACAATCTCGATGCCGCGATCACCAACTGGGAACACAAGCATGACGACACGGTCGAGGTGGAATGGGTGCCGTTCCTGCTCGATCCGATGGAACGCGACACGAAGGAGCCGTTCCAGGAACGCCTGCGCGAACGCAAGGACATGACGCAGGAACAGATCGACGAGATGTTCACTCGCGCCAGCGAGGCTGGCAAGAACGCCGGGCTGGACTTCAACTGGAACAAGATCGAAACGGCGGCGGACACGATCTATGCACACCAGATGGTGACGCTGAGCCCGGCGCAATACCAATCCGCGCTGCTCGATGCGCTGCAAAAGGCGTATTTTGAGGAGGGCAAGAACATCGGCGACACCACCGTCCTGCGCGCGATAGGCGAGTCGGCGGGGGTGCCGAAGGAAATCCTCGACAGTATCGAGGAGGCGTGGGCTTCACCAGAGCTTCGCGCCGAGATGCTGAGCGTGGTCCAGCAGGTCCAGCAGGCCGGGATCACCGGCGTGCCGTTCTTCATCATTGACAGCAAGCTCGGCGTCTCCGGCGGGCAGCCGCCCGAGGTGATGGTGGATGCGATGGAGCAGGCGCGGGAGATTCCGGCGGCTGATTAGCGGCGCGTCGCTGGCGCCAAACGAACTCCTGATCGCCCCGGACCCCAGATTGGTCCGGGGCGTTTGTCTGTCGCCAGTTCGGCAATCCTGGTGCGACGAGGCGCGGCCCGCGGCGATGTGCAAAACAGTCGAGGCCACGAGACCCATCTGTCGCAATGCAGCCGTCCGGTGCAGACCGCATCCTGGACATGGACGTGATTGAGGAGCTGGTTCCAGGGAGCCCTGGCTGACAGGTCGGAGTGCGGCGGGAACCGACGACAGGTTGGTGCGGTTTTTGGAGACGGAGGGTAGGATGGAGGGACTGATCTCGTCACCCGACGTCAAGGATTTGTGCAATGCGGGCCCGCGCCGGTGCGTCCCTCGATAGTCCACGCACCACGGAGCATTGGGACGGATGCTGGAAAACACGCTCGCCTGACAGGAGCGCCTGGTTACAAACAGGGGTCCGGAACGTCCATGGATGACACCGAGCGGAAAGAACGGCTACAAAGCCGTCCACTCTACCGCGACCGCAACCTTCAGATCCTCTTCGGTGTCACGCTCATGGCGGTGCTTGGCGTCGCGAGCATCGCGCCGATCCTGCCGGAGGTCTCACAAGCGCTCGGCGTCTCGCACAACCAGGTAGGGCTTCTCGTTACCGCGTACACGCTTCCCGGCATCGTGCTTACCCCTGTGCTCGGAATCATGTCTGACAGGATCGGGCGCAAAAAGGTGTTGGCGCCGTCGCTCTTTCTGTTTGGCGTGGCGGGGACGGCAGTGGCCTTCGCCCCCACGTTCGAATCCATGCTGGCGCTGCGGCTCTTGCAGGGAATGGGGGCAGCGGCGCTCGGCACAATCACGGTGACCACGATTGGAGACCTGTACGCCGATCGTGAACGCACCGAAGCGATGGGGTACAACGCGAGCGTCCTCAGCCTGGGCACCGGCAGCTATCCGGCCATTGGCGGCTTGCTCGCGATCTTCGGATGGCGCTACCCGTTCCTCCTCCCGGCTGCCGCCATCCCCATTGGGCTGCTGGTGATGTCATCGCTCAACAATCCCGAGCCGAGCAACGAGCGTGGCCTGAAGGAGTATGCCGCGAACCTGCGCGAGACCATACGGGGAAAGCAGGTGGTGGGTCTCCTGGCGGCCACGTTCACTACGTTCCTCATCCTTTACGGGGCCAGGGTCACCTATCTTCCTCTCCTGATCGAAAATTCCTTCGGCGCTTCTCCGCTCGTCGTGGGGCTCATCCTTTCGAGCACATCAGTGGCGACCGCCGTGACCGCCTGGCAGCTCGGTCGCATCACGCGCCGGGTCGCGGAGAAATACCTCATCGCGTTCGCATTCGGGCTCTACGCTGTCGCCCTGGTCCTCATACCCCTCGTCCCCTCCCTGTACCTGCTGCTGGTTCCCTCCCTCATCTTTGGGGTGGCCCAGGGCCTGAACCTGCCCAACGTTTTCTCGCTGCTTGCTGGCTCGGTGTCGTCAGAAAGCCGTGGAGCGCTTCTTTCCCTCAACGGGATGGTGCTTGCGCACCGGACAGACGATCGGACCGCTGATGATGGGAGCAATGGCCGCGAGCCTCACCATCGGCGGCGCGTACACCCTGCTGGCGCTCCTGCCCCTCGCGATGTCGGCCCTTGCGCTTGTCACCATCGACGGCTCACGCCCGCGGGTTACGACGCTGGCTCCTGGAGCAGATGATCGTCGAGCCAGCTGATGACCCGCTGGTAGTAGTCGATCCGCAATGGCAGTGGCGCGCTCCGCGGCATCAGGTGGAAGCCGCCCGGATAGCGAACGAACTCGGCCTCGCAGACGGCTTTCAGCAGCGCCACGAACATCTCCTCGCCCTGACCGATCGGGCAGCGGTGATCGGTCTCGCCGTGCACGATCAGGGTCGGGGTCGTGGCGCGGTGAATCCAGGTCGATGGCGAGCGCTCGGTCATCCATTCACAAGGTCGATCCCTACGGGATTCGCGAGTCGTATCCACACCATGAGGCAATGGCGAGCGCCAGGGTTTCCGCGGCCTTGAGGACTTCCGGTATATCGATGTATTCGTCGGCGACATGGGCCAGCCTGACGTCGCCGCCACCGTAGATCACGGTTGGCATGTCGCCGATCTCCAGGAAGAGTCGCATGTCGGCGCCATAGGCGACCCCCTTGATCGAGACATCTTCTCCGGTACTGGCCGCGTGTGCTCCGGCCACCGTCGCCACCAGCGGATGATCTTGCGGGACCTCAGCTGAGGCGAACTGCCCGCCGACCCATTCCAGGGTGGGCGGGTGCTGGCGCAGCCAGGGATCAGCATTGGTTACCCGGTCGAGCCGCTCGGCGGTCGCGGCCTGCATGTCCTGGATTGTCTCGCCGGGGAGGAACCCCAGTCGACCCTCGGCAATCAGCGATTCGGGCACGGTCGACGCCCAGTTTCCGGCGCGAACCAGGCCGACGCTGATCGGGAACTTGTTCTCCAGATGGTCATACAGTGAGTGGGAGAGGGTCGCGTTGCGTTCCCGCTCCCATTCCAGCAGTTCATTAAAGAGCGGGATGAAGTGCTCGAGCGCCGATTCGCCTTCATTTCGCGCCGCGCCATGAGCCGCCTTGCCGGGAACGGTGATGCGGAACACCAGCGATCCGCCCTGGGCGATCACCAGCGCGCGTTCGGATGGCTCCGCGATGATGACGCCATCGGCGCGATAGCCGCGCAGGATCGTCGACAACGCGCCGAGGCCGCCGTCTTCTTCGCCCACCGAGGTGGCGAGCAGCACATCGCCGTGAACTCGCACGCCGATTTCCGCCAGCGCCTGCCGCGCCACCATCATCGAGACGATGCCGCCCTTCATGTCGCAGGCGCCACGACCATAGAGACGATCGCCTTCGAGCTCGCCATACGGCGCGTGTGACCAGAGGGCAGGATCGCCGACCTCGACGGTATCGACGTGTCCCTGCAACATCAGCGATCGACCGTTGCCGGCGCCCGGAATCCTGGCGACGAGGTTCGGCCGCCCGGAATAACCAGGTTGCTCGCCGACATGCACCAGATACGGCTCGGTCTCCTCACGGGTGGCTTCCCAGCGATCCACGGCCCACTGACGTTCCCGCATTGCGCGCTCGACCACGTTCTGCACAGCACCTTCGTCGCCGGTGAGGCATGGCGCCCCGACGAACGACATGAGCAATTGTTCGATGTCGCCGCGATGACCGGACAGCCAGCCGCGAACCGGGTCACGGAGCGCTTCGAGCCGGGCTTCAGGCATTGTGGTGTGACTCCTTGTGCGATGCTCGGTTGACGACCACCTGAATGGCGCCGGTGGCAATGGGCGGACACCTGTTGTCTCGGATTCCGTATTAGCGTTTGAGCACGTCGGGGTTGACGATCGCTTCCGGGGTTTCGTCATTGAGCACGGCCAGCAGGTTGTTCGCCGCCAGGATCGCCATATTGTCCCGCGAGGTGACGGTCGCCGACGCGATATGCGGCACCACGGTGCAGTTCGGCAGGGCCACCAGCGGATGATCGGCCGGTAACGGTTCCGGATCGGTGACATCGAGCCCGGCGGCGAAAATCTCACCTTCGCGAAGCGCCTCGACCAGCGCGTCTGTATCGATCACCGGACCCCGCGCCGCGTTGACCAGCACCGCGGTTGGTTTCATGGCGCGGAACTGCCCGGTGCTGATCATATGGTGGGTGTCATCGGTGAGGACCGCGTGCAACGAGACGAAATCCGACTCCCGCAGCAGATCGTCCAGTGAGACATAGGTCACACCGAACTCCTCGGCGGCTTTGGGGTCTTCATAGGGATCGTAGACCATGATCGTCATGTTGAATCCCCGCGCCATGCGGGCAAGCTCCCGGCCGATGCGACCGAACCCGACAATGCCGAGCGTCGCCCCGACGACATCCTGGCCGAGCAGCAGCGTTGGGCCCCAGGTCTTCCACTTGCCGGCGCGAACATAGTCGATCGCTTCGGAGACCCGTCGCGCCGAGGCCATCATGAGCGTGAAAGCCATCTCGGCGGTGGTTTCGGTGAGCACGCCGGGGGTGTTGCACACCGCGACGCCGCGCTCGGTGGCCGCATCGATATCGACATTGTCGAAGCCGACCGCAAAATTGCTGACGACCTTCAGGCTCGGGTGCCGGTCGAGCAGGGGACCGTCAATCAGATCGGTCAGGAGGGTAAGCGCTCCGCTGGCATCGGTGAGCAAGGTATCGAGCTCATCGGCCGATGGCGGCAAGGGGTCTTCCCACAACCGCATGTCGGTCGCTTCGCGCACGAGGTCGAGACCAGCGTCTGGAATCACCCGGGTCACTGCAACACGTGGCTTCGCCGCCATGATGAATCTGCTCCTGGATATGGACGGCGCCTGCCGTCACGACGGTCCATACAGATGTTTTACCGGCAATCGGGCAGGGTGGCAAGCATCGTGCGCCGCGAGCGGTGCGATCCGGGTCACCCGCCGTGTCGCAATCGGCATTCGTCCGTTGGCGCGTCACCAGTCGTCACGGATCAGCCCGGAAGTTTGGGGTGTACGTCACATTTTTGTATGCGCGACGCGCCAAGGGCGGTAGGGGCGGACCTCCGAAGGAGTTGTCCGCCCGGCTGCCGCAGGCGGCATGACGACCCGGCGGGATGTGACAATTGCGCGCGCTTCGCGCACGCTGGGCGGACAACCCCGTCGCCTCGTCGCCATGCGGCGACGGTCGCCGGGGGTCAGCCCCTACAAGGCCGCAGTTACCGAAACGTGACGCGCACCCGGACGTTTGCACGGTTTTTCACAATCATCGTAAACTTGAGGTTGCCGTATGCGGGGGAGTATTCCGACGAAGCGGTGTCGTCATCACGGTCCTTAACCGGACTCGGCACCACGAGCCACGTCCTGAAGTTCGGACGGCGCGCTGGAAGAGACCCGGGTGGCATGGATTTTCATTCCACTACCTGGAGGAATCTTTCGAATGCACGTTGATCTTTGGGTTTGGGTCGCCACGATCCTTGGCGTGGTGGGCCTGCTCGCCTTTGACTTTATCTCGCACGTCAGGAACCCGCACGAGCCCACAATGAAGGAAGCCGGAACCTGGGCGTCGATCTACATTAGTCTCGCCGTTGTGTTTGGTGGCGGGTTGTGGAGCGTGTGGGGCAGTGACCACGGCATCGAATACTTCGCGGGGTTTCTCACAGAATACAGTCTCTCGGTGGACAATCTCTTTGTCTTCCTGCTGATCATGTCGACCTTCGCGGTCCCTCGCCAACACCAGCAAAAGGTCCTGCTGATCGGTATCAGCTTCGCCATTCTCATGCGGGGCATCTTCATTGCGCTGGGCGCGGCGATCATCGAGAATTTCAGCTGGATTTTCTATGTGTTCGGTGTCTTTCTGCTGTACACCGGCTGGCAGCTTTCGCGACCCGATACTGACGAGGACGACGAATACAACGAGAACGCCTTCATTCGCGCTGTCCGCCGCATTTTCCCGGTGACAGAGGACTATGTTGACGACAAGATCTCGGTGGTGCGAAATGGCAAGCGGATGATCACGCCAATGGCGATCGTGATGATTGCGATCGGCTCAACCGACCTGCTGTTCGCGTTCGACTCGATTCCGGCGATCTTCGGATTGACGCAGGAACCGTACATTGTGTTTACGGCGAACGCCTGGGCGCTGATGGGACTACGACAGCTGTACTTCCTGCTGGGCGGGTTGCTGGAGCGGCTGGTGTACCTCTCGTACGGGCTCGCGTTCATTCTTGTCTGGATCGGCTTCAAGCTGATCATTCACGCGATGCACGAAAACGAGCTGCCCTTCATCAACGGTGGGGAGCACATTACGGTGATTCCGGAAATACCGACCTGGCTTTCGCTGCTGGTGATCATTGCCACGATTGGCGTTGCCGCCGTCTTCTCGATCAAGAAGACGGAAGGTGATGAGGACGTTCACGTCGAGCCCGCCCAGCACACGCACTCGCACTGACGGGTGTTGCCAGGGAGCCCGCGGGTTCTTCGCGGCGACCACTGAACGACCACGGAGCCTTGCGATCCATGATCGTTCTCTACGTGCATCCCGCATTCCGCGTTGAGCACCGGACATGACGTCTGACGATGTCCCGCCATCAAGCCCAGGCGCGGGCAACTGGCACAAAGCAAGACGAGCCATATTGCTTCCCGGGAAGCCAGTAGATCAGTCCAGATCGACCGCCAGCCGCCGCGCGCCGGGACCCTGTTGACCCAGCATGTCGCGGGGATTGGACAAGGCGCAACGGTCGAGGGACAGGCATCCGCACCCGATGCAATCGGACAGGTCGTCACGCAGCCTGACGAGCTGGTCGATGCGAGCATCGAGGTCCGCGCGCCACAGGGCGGAGAGCTTCGCCCAGTCCTCGCGGTTTGGCGCTCGGCCTGAGGGCAGGGTTTCCAGCGCCGCGTGGATGCGAGCGAGGGGTATGCCGACCCGTTGCGAGATGCGGATGAAGGCAACCCGGCGCAACATCTCCCGAGGATAGCGACGCTGGTTGCCCGAGGTGCGCCGGCTGTGAATCAGGCCCTTGCGCTCGTAGAAATGCAGGGCGGAAATGGCGACGCCGCCGCGGTCGGCGAGCTCCTTCGGTGTGAGTTCCGCGTGGCTCCAGGCGGGTTTGGTCATGGCGGCCTTTCTCCTTGATATCAACCAATGTTGAGGTTGTACCCGGTTGAGGTGAGCCAGGTCAAGATCCGCCGCGACATTGGGAAGCGCGAAAGAAACGGGAAGGCATTATTGCTTTTCTCGGATGCGTTGGGATGACCATTCTGGCCGCTGCGCGACCACTGGGCGACTATCGCCGCGCGAAGTCGCTCCTACGGTTCGGCTGATGTGTAAACCGCTCTAAACGCGCGGACCTGCTCTGGTTATCGCGATCCGCGGCGCGTTCAGGTCCTCCCTTTCAGGATTCCCCACCCATTTCCGGACGATGCGCCTTCGCTTTTGAATCGACAGAACGCAACGGCGATCCCAAAGCCTGGCATCAACGCCGGAAACGCGCTGGATGCACCAATAGACCAGTGGTATACATTGACATAGAAACGGCGTCCGTTCAAACATCTCCGAACGGGCGATCTCTCCCTTCACTACAAGGAGTTCCGAAATGTCTCAGGAGAAGTCCGCACCTGTTGGTGACCCGATCGAGCCACGTTCGGGGCAGATCGATCGTCGGAAGCTGATCGGCGCCGGAGCGGGCGCCATCGTCGGAGCGGCGGGACTGGTTGCGGGCGGGAATCACGTCTTCGCGCAGGATTCCACCCCCGCGGCGACCCCGGCGCCCCAGAGCGAAAGCGCCGCCACGCCCGCGGCGAACGCGATTGGCTCCGATCGCTTCCCGGTCCGCACCGAGCTCGGCCCAGCGGTGCCACCCGAATACACCGATGAGGAAACGAACTGGCCCTCGGGCAATGGCGACCTGAAATCCACCCGCGAGGCGCACGGCAGCACAATCAGCGCCGACACCGTCGATCAGCTTGGCCTGGGATGGTCGTTCCCGATTCCGATCAGCGCGACCTTCGGCGCGCTCGTATCCTCCCCGGCCATCGCTGGCGACGTCCTCTATCAGCAGGATGCGCAAAGCAATGTGTACGCCCGCAACAAGGAAACGGGCGAGGAAATCTGGACCAACATTCATGATGAGCCAGTTCCATCCGGCGGGCCGAATGGCGTGGGGCTTGGCTACGGCAGAGCCGTGTACACGCTGGGCGGCCCTGGCGATGTGATTGCGGTCGATGCGGAAACCGGTGAGGAGCAGTGGCGAACCAACATTCGCGGGTTCCGTCACGAAGGCATCACCATGGCGCCGATCATTTACGACAGCACCGTCTATGTGAGCACCATCCCCGGTACTCCGGAGCAGTTTTACCAGGGCAATCAACGGGGCTTCATCGTTGCCCTCGACCTGATCGACGGCAAGGTGCTGTGGTACTTCGACACAACCGTCGACAACCTGTGGGGCGCGGATGGAGGCAATGCCCGTGTCAACTCCGGTGGTGGCCTGTGGCACCCGCCGTCCTTCGACGATGAAGGCAATATCTATGCCGGCATCGGCAATGCGTCTCCGTATCCCGGCATTCCAGCGTACCCGAATGCGAGCAGCCGACCCGGCGACAACGACTTCGCCAATTCGCTGATGCGGATCGACCCCGACCGGGTCGCGGTTGACTGGTACATCAATGTCAAGCCGCACGACCTGTTCGACCTGGACAATCAGTTGAGCCCGGTGCTGACCACCGCGACCATTGACGGAACAGAAACGCCGATCGTGATTGGCTCCGGCAAGCACGGCTACGTGATCGCCGCGAATCAGGAAACCGGCGAGGAGCTCTGGCGAACGGCGGTCGGTCAGCACAAGAGCGACGATCTGCAAGAGTTGCCGGAAGACGAGTACATCGAAGTGCTGCCGGGAACCTTCGGCGGTGTGGAAACGCCACTTGCCTACGCCAACGGCCTGATATTCGCGCCAGTCTTCAACATGTCGTCGTTCTACAACTCCAGCGGGCTTGATCCTGAGAGCATCGATTTCCCAACCGCGACCGGCCAGCTGGTGGCGCTTGATGTCGCGACAGGCGAGATTGTCTGGGATGTCGCGCAGCCGACAGGGACGCTGGCCGGCGCGACGGTGACCAACGACATTGTTTTCACGGGTGGGCTCGACGGGATCGTGCGTGGCTACCAGGTCGACGATGGCTCCGAGGTCTTTACCTACCAGACCGCATCCGGACTGAACGCGCCGTTGGCGGCGTCGGGCGATTTCCTCTATGTTCCGTCCGGTGGTCCACTCATCCCGAGTGAGGACACGTGGGATCCGGCGCCAGAGACAGAGGCGGCGCTGATCGCGCTCAAGGTCGGTGGCGAGGTGCAAACCGGTCCGTCCGCGACTCCGGAATCGGACGACGCGACGCCGGAGGCGGCGGGCGCCGGAGCCAGTGGCGTGACGGTCAGCGCGGTCGACCTCGGCTTCAACCCAACGGAGCTCTCCATCGCGGCGGACTCTGAAGTCACGATCACGGTGACGAATGAGGGCGCGTTGCAGCACGACTTCGTGATTGAAGGCACGGACTACGCCACCGAGATGCTGGACGGCGGCGACTCGGTCGAGCTGGTTGTGAACCTGCCCGCGGGCGAGTACGTCTTCTTCTGCTCGGTGCCGGGTCACCGGGAATCAGGGATGCAGGGCACGCTAACTGCTGGTTAAGTGGCGGCGCGCAACAAGACCTGGCGGGATCGGGGGCTCTTCACTGCTGAAGAGCCCCCGGCGCGTGACCGGTCACAAACCGCCGCAATGGGACACATGCGAAAACCACTCGACGAAAACACGCCATTTCGTCGGGCGGGCATGCTGTAGCGCCGGACCTTGTTGTTGTATAGACCGGAGACAAGATTGACAGGTGTTCACGGACATAGGTAACACCGCGATGCCGCCCTGTTCGTGCCGGGATTTCGGCGCCTCAATGATCGCGCGTCGCGATTGGCGCCGCCCGTCGTCCCGGAACGCGGCAGCGCTTTACAGGGACACAAATTGTCCTGTTTCATGGATAAGCTTGATCCAGCGGTCCGAAAAAGGGCTGCCAGCGATAACGACTGATGGCGACTGCCATCACGAAAGGACACCACCTTGGATTTCAAGCTCGAACTTGTGGCGATTCCGGTAACCGATGTCGACCGCGCTATCAGCTTTTACACGGAGAAGGCCGGGTTTACGCTCGATCATGACCATACGGTCAGCGACGAGATTCGCTTCGTGCAGCTCACGCCACCCGGCTCCGCGTGTTCGATCACCCTGGGCAAGGGAATCACGGAGGCGGAGCCGGGCTCTGTCCAGGGTGTGCAACTGGTCGTCACCGACATCGAGGCGGCGCATGACGAGCTGTCCGGGCGGGGCGTTGAGGTCAGCGGCGTTCAGCAGTACCCCTGGGGCGAGTTCGTCTTTTTCAGCGATCCAGATGGCAACAAGTGGGCGGTGCAGGGAATTCCTCCCCGCGGCGAAAGCTGACGCAGACCTGCCAGCACGCCCGGTCATGCGATCATCCCGTGAGGCAAGGTTCCTGCTCTACGAACTTCGGCGATTTCTGTCCCAGTTCCGACCATCATCGGGTTGTGGGACAATTCTTCGAGTTCTCGGCATGCGAAAGGAAGCAAGACGTGACGATCAAGGCAATGGTGACGAAAGATGGTCTTCTGATACCCAGGGAAATGGCCGAGCGAGCGTTGGGGCCAAGTGCAGAAGTAGAAATCAGTGAAGAGCCGGGTCGATTGATCGTTGCGGCTGTCGGCCATCACGGGGCGCCCGTGACATTTGGCCCTCCTCAAGAACAGGATCCGATCCTGAAACTCGGCAAGCAACCAGTGCGCACTGCCGCGCGAGAAGGCTCAACCGACCACGATCGCTATCTCTACGAAGATGAATGACCCAGGTTCGTCGAGGCCTGGGGTTTTCGTCGACACGGGTTACCTGATCGCGCTAGAGAACATTGATGACGCGAACCACGCGGTCGCTCGCAAGCACCACGAGAGCTTGACACCAACGTTCCGATTTACGACCACGTCGTACGTGGTGGACGAAGTCGTAACGTTTTTCAACATTCGCGGCCAACATGGCAAGGCGGTCGAACTGGGCAGGATGCTGCTTTCCAGCCCCTCGGTAGAAATGGTTCACGTTGGGGAGGATTTGCTCAAGCGTGGACTTGCCCTCCTGCATGAGCGACCAGACAAGCGTTACTCGCTCACTGACTGCATCTCCTTCGTCGTCATGCGGGAGCGCAGAATCGGGACGGCGTTCGCCTTCGACCGGCACTTCGAGCAAGAGGGATTTGTCAAGGCGCCGCTGAGGGAGTGAATTTCTGGCGCAGCGTCACGTTTCCATTGAATGCGAGTGTCCTACTGGAAATACGCCAGGGCGAGCGGTAGCGTGGAGTTTGTTTTGGGACAGCTGTCTTCAGTTCAATGATCCCGATGGCAACAAGCGGGCGGTGCAGGAGATTCCGGCTCGCGCCTGGCGATATCCCGCGCGTGGTGTTTGCAGCATGCAGCTGACGTTGCCGACCGACGACATTGGCAGGGCGCGGAACGGTATGGCCTCGACCCGTAAGTGGTCATCCCTTTCCTCCGGTGGAAGGCGCAGATGCCTTGCGACATACGCCACCTGAGATACCCCAACCGGAGTCGCGAACACCTCTGCATCAATCAATGAACTCCCGGTCATTCCCCTGATCGTCAACTTCGGGTATACCGGCAGCGAGGGCACACCGGTGTCCCGAGCGATCAGCGAAGAATCGAGGAGTTTCTGTGCACAGCCTTCCCTTTGACAAACCCGGCCAATTCTATCGCGGAAACCTCCACACCCATTCCGACCGCTCCGACGGCAAGCGCACCCCCGAACAGGTGGTCAACGACTACAAGTCCCGCGGGTACGATTTCATCTCGCTGACTGATCATTTCCTGCCAAATAGCCACTTCCGGAAGGGGGAGGACGGATTTATCACGGTGTCCGATACGCGCGCATTCGACTGCGACGACTTCGTCACGATTCCCGGCGCGGAGCTCCACGGACCAGCGATGGAAAACGGTCACACCTGGCACTTCGTCGCGGTGGGCTTGCCGCTCGATTTTCCGGAGCTGGGTCCTGATGAAAGCGGGACCGATGTCGCGCGACGCGGAGCGGCTACTGGCGCCTGGGTGGCGCTGGCGCATCCCTACTGGAACGCGGTGTCCGAGGTGGATGCCCTTTCGGTGGCGGATTTCATCAACGCCGTCGAGGTATACAATCACGGGTGCGAAACGGGCGTGAAGCGTGGTTACGGTCTGCATCAGGCCGAAATGCTGCTGGCCAAGGGTCACCACGTCAACATTTATGCCGCGGATGACGCGCACTTCAAGAACCCACGCGGCACGTTTGTCGACGCTTTCGGAGGCTGGGTGCAGGTGAAGGCGGAATCGCTGGCGCCTGATGCACTGCTCGCCGCGCTGAAGGCTGGTCACTTCTACAGCTCGACCGGTCCGGAAATCCACAATATCGAGATCGACAACGGGACGATCCGCCTGGAATGCTCGCCAGCCGAGCACATCGTGATCAGCGGCAAGGGCGCCGGGTTCCAGAAGGGTTACGACTCGTCAATGATCTCTTTTGAAGCGCCGTTGCCTGACCCCGAGAAATCGCCGTACGTGCGGGTGACTATCGTCGACGCCAACGGTCACATGGCATGGAGCAACCCGATCTGGCTCGATTGACCCGTGCGCCCATGCCGTGTGATGAACATCTCTGAATCGCCCTTGACCTCAATCGCGGTTGAGGTTGTAGGGTGGATCCATCGATCCAACCCCGCGCGGCATCTGCGCCAGCGGGTGACAACAGGACCCACCCTTCGACACTGAGGAGAACACCATGGCAACGACGACTTCACCCACCGCCAAGACCATTCACGAGGAACTTGTCCGGGTCGGTCCACGGGATCAGCTCAAGGAGGTGTCCGTCGTTTCGGGCGGTCGCCACGGAATCGCCGTGTTCGCACCCAGCGATTCCGACGAGATCCATGCCGTCGACAATCGTTGCCCGCACATGGGGTTTCCCCTGCACAAGGGCAGTGTCTGTGATGGCATCCTGACCTGTCACTGGCATCACGCCCGCTTCGATCTCGCTAGCGGCGGGACGTTCGACCCGTTCGCCGACGATGTGCAGACATACGACATCGTGATCCGGGACGGCATCGTCTATGTCGATCCGCGCCCGTTCCGTAACGACCGCGTGGAGCACGCCCGCGAGCGCCTGCGCGACGGACTGGAGCAGTCGATCGGCCTGGTTCTGGCGAAGAATGTGCTCGCCCTGCTCGAGGTGGATGTGGCGCCGGCCGAGATTCTTGAAATCGGCGGGAAATTCGGCGCGCGTTACCGGGAAGCTGGCTGGCGCTCGGGCCTGACGATCCTGACGGCGATGGGGAATGTGTTACCCGCGCTGGACGCGGACGATCGGATGCTCGCCCTCTACCATGGCCTGGTCAATGTCGCCCGCGACAGCGCGGGGCAGCCGCCTCGGCACTTCCTCGATTCGCTGCCGGGCACGAACCTCCCGCTTTCCCGGCTCAAGAGCTGGTTCCGCCAATTCATCGACGTGCGGGATAGTGACGGCGCGGAACGGGTGTTGTTGACGGCGATCCACCAGGAGGCATCACCGGCTGAGCTGGCTGACATTCTCGCCAGCACCACCACCGATCACGCCTTCCTCGATGGCGGGCACACGCTCGACTTCGTCAACAAGGCGTGCGAGCTTCTCGACCTGATCGGCTGGCGGCATGCCGCCGAAATCCTGCCGAGCCTCACGCCGGTCATCGCAAACAGCACACGCTCGGAAGAGCTCAATTCCTGGCGCAACCCGGTCGACCTGATCGCACTGCTCGACCCGGCTTTCACCCGGCTGGACGCGGTATTCGATAACGCCGGCAGCGATCCCGGCTGGCAGGCGTCAGATCACCTGATCGCAACGCTGCTCGGTGATGACCCGGAGACAATCGTCACATCGCTGACCGAGGCGATCGAATCCGGCGCTCCACCAGCCACGGTCAGCCAGGCGCTCGTGTATGCGGCAGCATTGCGGGTGGCGCATTTCCACACCAGCAACGAGTTCAACGACTGGATCACGGTGCTGCACACGTTCACCTACGTCAACGCGACGCATCAGTTGATGCGCCGGGCACCGTCCGTGGAGCTGCTGCGGGGGGTCTATCACGGCGCGATGAGTCTCTATCTCAACCGTTTCCTGAACATGCCGGCGGCCCGGCTGCCGGAGCTACGTGCAACGGCGCTGGATGCGCTTCCGACTGATGCGGGCGACCTGCTCGACCAGCTCCGTGATGAGATGGACCGGGAACAGCAGGTCGAGCTCGCCGGTCAGCTTACTTGGCGTTACCTGTCGCTGGGTCATGACCCGGCGGCGCTGATCGCCACACT
>Ga0209176_10000045_pt1 | contig 35315 bp, 32 predicted proteins | sample NGEPer11B_FD_184511 | JGI IMG/M metagenome (GOLD analysis project Ga0209176, IMG submission 184511) | Arctic peat soil microbial communities from the Barrow Environmental Observatory site, Barrow, Alaska, USA - NGEE Permafrost305-11B... | ecosystem: Environmental > Terrestrial > Soil > Wetlands...
TCGGGATCGGTGCGGGTGAGACGACGTAACGTATCATGGTGCGGGGACAGGTCCATGATGAGATTCCTCCTGACTGCCGGTATCATCCTCCTGCACAAGAACTTTTGTCAATCTGCTTAGAGGCGAGCATCGCGACCGCCCATCAAGCAACCGATGCAAAAAGTGTTGGATGCGCCTTCCGCCGCACCTGCACGGGCGATCTGGAGTTCCGGGATACTGTTTGGAAAGTAGCGTCTCATGCGCGACGTGAGAGCGGAAGTCGGTCTTTCGCTTTGAGCGGGGCACTCGGCAGAACGTCACACTTTCGCTGGTAACGAAGGCGGCGGCATTGTTGCTGGGCACGCTGGGATTCGTCAATCTCTGGATCGCGGTGCTGGCCGATGTCGGGACGTCGATCGTGGTGACGCTGAACGGGCTCCGGCTGGCGAGGCTCGAACGCGATCGCGAGCCCCGCACGGTTGACGAGCGTGAGCGCGATCATGGCGAGGATCACGAAGCCATCGCCGCGGATTGATCGACACCAGAGGGCAAACATGACTCACCGTGGCGTTGCGCCAAAGACCGTTTCCTACGTCGGATGACGCCGCGTTTATCCACATTCACGTCATACGTTCACCACCAGGCCGTCCCAGGCGACTTCATAGCCGCGCTCGCCGGCAAACGTGTCGAACTCGTCCGGCAATGGATTGCTGTGGTGCGCGAAATGATGCGCGATGATTCGCGTGGATCCGGTGGCGGCGCCCGCCTGCTTCATCCGTTCGACCTCAAGCAGCATCGATTCGCTGGAATGATGTACCGAGCTGTTTTTTTCAGTGCCGTGGGTATGGTCCATGATTACCAGGTCGAACGACCAGCCCTCCTTCGCCACGCGCTCCCAGACGCCGTCCGGCATCGGCGCGGTGTCGGTGCCGTAGAGGAAGGCCGGTCCGTCGCCCTTGCGGATCGCCAGGATGCGGGCCTGCCTGCCAGGCGCATGCTCGGCCGGGATGGCGAGGATGGAATAGGGACCCAGCGTCACCGTCTCCCAGGCGTCCTGCACGACAAGGTCGACCTTCAGGCTGGGGAAGTGTTTGCTGCCGAGGTCATCTTCATCGCGGAAGTAACCCGCGCCCTCCACCTTGAACTGGCGCGCCACCCAGGGCGAGACGGCGTATTGCAGCCGCGGAGCGTCATTGACCAGGCAGCGATCGGTGCGATGGATGAAGTTGCCAAAGAAGAAATGATCATCATGCGGGTGGGTCTGCGCGGCGTATTCGACGCCGGTGAGCGGCACGTTGTGGATCTGGCTGGCGGGGAGCAAATCCGGGCCAAAGTCGATCAGGAAGACGTCGTCGATCAGCGCCGAGGCGCGTTTGCGCAGCGCCTTGCCGCCAATGCGCCGCGCGCCTTCACAGTTGTCGCAGCGACAAAACGGGTCCGGATACCCTTCGGCGGCGGCGGTTCCGAGAAATGTGATCTTCACGAGAAAATGGTCCTTTCGGCACAGGGGTGGCGGCCCACCATGGCGGGATCAGCCAGTGCCGGTTGTAGGTGTCGCCGCCGGAACCCCCGGCGGCGGGGTTATCGTATACGAGCCGTTGATATCGTAAAAGTCCCAGATCATGAAGTGCATGCGGGCAACCATGGCCACCCGGAGCAGGTTGCCGGTTTCCGGATCGACCCACCAGGCGAACCATGCCTCGCTTTGGCCGTCACGTGGCGGCAGGTACAGGGTGATGATCTGCGCCTCTCGACCGGCAATGTGATCGGCGCCAGCGATCTGGATGTTGGTGGCGCCGGAAAACACGTCCGCGCGTTCCTCCATGGTGGAGACGCCGAGCGTGGGAACCTGCTCCCAGCCCGAGCCGTCGCGCTCTCGCCATGCGGAATCGGCGATCGTGATGGAGCTCGCGAAGTCGAACCGGGGTGGGGCGGGTGATGTGCCATCCGACTTCTCCCGAAATGCGGCGGTATAGCGGGAGTCCGTCCTGAAGGCTGGCAACTCACCCGGACGGTTGGTCAATGTGTAGCCGGTGACGACCAGCACATCGGTGCCGCTGCCGAGGCTCTCCCTCCATCTGACGGCATCCCACCCGGCGTAACGCTCGAGTGCGCGATCGTAGAGCGCCTGTGCGTCGGCGTCGGACTCAGGGAGATCGAACGCGCTGGCGCCATGAACGCTCGGGTCGGGCAGCAGGAGGTACATCGTCGCGACGCCGAAGACGTCCTCTCCGGTCTCCAGGCGCACGGTGAATTCGTACCAACCCTGATGTGCCAGCGCGATCTCGCCGGTGGACCAAACCTCGCCGCCATCATCAGCCGGTGTCATCCCTGGTGTCGCCGGTTGCGCGGCAGGGACCAGCTCCCGCACCGTGAGCGTGGTCGTGGCGGGTGGAGCCGCTTCGGGCAGCGCCGCGCCGTTCAGGTCGGTGAGGGCAATGTCGATGGTGTTAGGGCCAGGACTCAGCGGCGCAATGGCGAGATGCGCCACGCCGACCGGATCGGCGGTTGCCGGCGCGGCGTCGGGCGGATACATCCACTCCGTGAACGTCATCGGCAGGATCGACGCTCCCGCCCCGGCGCGTTCGGTGGGCTGGGCTTCGCCGGAATCGTTGTCATCGGATTGGAGCAGGCAACGAGCAGCGCCATGACCAGCAATACGGTCAGGAAGTGAGTCGTTCGCCGCCGCGATCTCTCCAGGAATGTGGCGGAATGTGTGGATGCGGTCGCGGATGGTCCCGGGATCGTGGCGGATTACTCCTTTTGGCGCGGATCGAGTGCGTCTCGCAGACCGTCGCCGACGAGGTTGAAGGACAGGACGGTAATGGTGATGGCGATGCCCGGTGCGATCGCGATGTGCGGGTAGTTGCGAATGAACTCGCGCCCGTCCGAAAGCATCGTCCCCCACGATGCAGTCGGGCGGGCGACGCCGAGCCCGAGGAACGACAGGGCGGATTCAAGGATGATCACGCCACCAATGGCGAGGCTGGCGATGACGATGACTGGTCCCATCGCGTTCGGCACGATGTGGCGGAAGATGATCCGGCGATCCCCCGCCCCGGATGCGCGGGCGGCGAGGATGAAGTCGTGCTCCCGCAGGCTGAGCACTTCGGCCCGCACGAGCCGAGCATATGCCGCCCAGACGGTGAGCCCGATCACGACGACCACGTTGCGCAGGCTGGGGCCGAATACCGACGAGAGCGTCAGCAACAGCGCCAGCAGCGGGAACGCCATCAGCGTATCGACGAACCGGGAGAGGACGAAATCGACCTTGCCCCCGAAGTAGCCCGCCGTGGCGCCGACCGTGATACCGATCGTGACGGCGATGGCGGTGGCGCCGAGACCGACGATGAGCGCAATTCGTGAGCCGTAGATCAGGCGGCTCAGGATGTCTCGCCCGATATCATCGTTACCGAGCCAGTAGTCGCTCGATGGGCCAGCCCCGCGCAAGGGCGTGTGAATCTCCTCGGGCGGGTGTGGCGCGATCCACGGTGAGAACACCGCGAGGAGCACCAGCAGCACGATTACCCCGAGCCCGAACAGGCCGGGCCGGTAACGTTTGAAGCGTCGCCAGATGCGCTGGCGCTCGCTCACCTGTTTCCGGGGATCGGCAGCTTCCTTCAAGGTAACAGTTGTGGGCTGGATCATGGCGTGGTCGCTCATCGCACGCGCACCCGTGGATCGATGAACGCATAGGTGAGATCCGTGAGGATGTTGATCACCACCACGATCACAGTGAGCAGAATGACGACCGCCTGTACCACCTGGAAGTCGTGCGAGGTGATTGAGTTGTAGAAGAGCCTCCCGAGCCCCGGCCACGCAAACACGGTTTCCACCACGATGGTTCCGCTGAGAATGAAGGCGATCCGATATCCCATAATTGTGATGATCGGAAGGAGTGCGTTGCGCACAATGTGCTGCAGGATCAGCACGCGTGGCGCGAGGCCCTTGGCGCGGCTGGTCACCACGTAGTCCTGGTTCATGACCTCAATCGTTGCGCCGCGCGTGAGGCGGGCCAGCGCGGCCATCTCCGCGATCGACAGGACAATCACCGGCAGGATGTATCCTCGCCAGGAATCCGCGCCGTACGGTGGCAGCCAGCTGAGCTGGACCGAGAAGACCACGATCGCCATCAGGCCGATCCAGTAATTCGGGACGGCGACGCCAAGCGTCGAACCGAGCATGCTGCCATAGTCGAACCAGGAATAGCGTTTGACGGCCGCGAGCACGCCGACCGGGAGGGCGATGCTGGTGGAGACGATAAACGAGAGGATGTTGAGCCGGATGGTCATCCCGGCGGCGTCCTTGACCATGTCGCTGATGGGAACACCCTGGCGGATGATCGACGTGCCGAGGTCGCCCCGCGCAAGGTTGCTGATCCAGGTCCAGTATTGCACATACCAGGGGTCGTTGAGTCCCCACTTTTCCCGGATCGCTTCGAGGGTTTCCGGTGTGACGTAGGCCTGGCCGACCATGAGCCGGACAGGGTCACCTGGCGCGAGCTGCATGACGATGAAGGTCAGCAGGCTCACCATGAAAATGACGATGAGTCCTTGCAGCAAGCGTTGGATGAGATAGGTCAGCATGCGGGATCCTCGAAACGGTAAAGGCGTCGACCTGTTCGGCGGTCAGGATAGCAGACACCCCGATGCCATAACATCAACCACCGTGTCACACCATAGTTGTCATGCTGAGCCGCGGGCGTATGCCCGCGAGTCGAAGCATCTCGATCTGGGGAGCAGCCATGTCACCCCAGAAAAACGCATGGTGACAGGTATTTCGCCCACACGCTGGCTCCCGGTGAGATCGAGATGCTTCGACTCCGGCCTGTCGGCCTTCGCTCAGCATGACAAGGTTTTTGGCTGCGGTCTTACGATTGACGGCGACTTGGGCTTCACTTTCGCCTGCCGATTTCCGGCCTATGCCTCTTCCTTCCAGAGCTCGAACACGAACGGATAGATGTTGTCGGACTCCAGCACGCTCTCCGGCAGTCCCTTGACACTGTTGGCGTAGAAGGAGTAACCCGTGAAGTACAGCAGGTAAATGAACGGGACCTCGTCGGCCACGATTGCCTGGATCTCCTTGTAGATCTCGATGCGCTTCTCCTCATCCAGCTCGGTGACGCCCTGCACCAGCAGCTCATCGACGCGCTCGTTGCTGAAATTCGAGAAGTTGTTGGCGCCGCCGGTCATCAGCGTGTCGCGGGCATCCGGGTCGCCGTCGCTGCCGCCATAGGTCCAGTTGAACAGCGACATGTCCATCTCACCCGAGACCATCGCCTCGAGAATGATGTCGACCGTCGCCTCCTGCAATTGCATGTCGAGGCCGATTTCCTGGAGCTGTTGCTGCGCGATCTCGGCTTCGGGCCGCCGGTTGCTGTCGCCACTGATGGTGACGCAGGTGAAGGTTGCCTTCTGGCCGTCCTTCTCGCGGATGCCGTCGTCACCGGGAACCCAGCCCGCGTCGTCGAGCAGCTTCTTCGCGGTCTCCGGGTTGAAGTCGTACATCGTGACGTCTTCGTTGTAGAACTTCTCGATCTTCGGTGAGAGGTTCGATGTCGCCATCACTGCCTGTCCCAGGAAAATGTCCTCACCAAGGGCTTCGCGATCGACCGCGTGGATCATGGCCTTGCGAACGGCCTTGTCCGACAGCACTGGATGGGTATTGTTGAGCGGAAAGTGATTGACCGCCACATCCAGTTCCCGGAAGAAGGTGAAATCGCCGCTGTCGACCAGCCGCTGCACGTCCTCCGCGTTGAGCGCCCAGATGGAGTTGTCGGCCTGGCCCGATTCGAGCGCGGCGAACCGGCCGCCCGCCTCTGGCACCACATCGAGCTGGAACTCGTCGAAGTTCGGGCGACCGCGGAAGTGGTCCTCATAGGCTTCGAGCAGGGTGCGCGACTGGGGGTTCCATTCCTTCAGCTTGAAGGGCCCGGTGCCGACCGGATTGGCCGTGTACTCCCGCTCGCCGATTTCGGCGTGATATTTCGACGGGTAGATGAGGGTCGTCGCGGCCTTCACCATGAAGGTGACGTCCGGCTCGTTGAGCGTGACTACGACGGTGGAATCGTCTGGCGCATCGACCGATTCAACCAGGCCGAAGTCGGCGACACGCGTCGAGGCGTTGGCCTCATCCATGATCCACTCGTAGGTGTACTTCACGTCCGCCGACGTGAACGGATCGCCATTGTGGAAAGTTACCCCCTCCACCAGCTTGAAGGTATAGGTGAGGCCATCTTCCGACGGCTCGTAGGACTCGGCCAGCACTGGCACCAACTCGTAATTGTGGTTGAGCTCGTAAAGCGCATTGTGGATTTGGGTGATGGCCACCCACTGTACCGTCGGCCCTTCGCCCTCAGGGCTTAGCGTCGCGACCTCCTGGTGGCCGAGCGTGACGAATTTTCCACCCTGGACCGGGCTGTTTTCCTGCCTGGCGGCGGCGCTGGAGATACTCGCGACACTGGCGCCACCCGCCAGCACCGGGATGAGCCCGGCTGCCGCTGCCCGATTCAGGAACTCGCGTCGGGATGACGTGGAATCCATCAAACGTCGAAGCGTCAAGGTGCGTTCGCTTTTGCTCATTTCGCGATGAGACATGCAGTCCTCCATCAATACGGCGTTTCGGTCAACCGACAGGGCGAAAATGCCCCCTCGTGTCAATGCGCAGGCGCGGCACGCGGAGAGCCCGCGGTGACGCACCATACGTATGATCCCGGATATGCCTGTATTGTGGCACAGCCACTGGTAGGCGGCAATGTTGCGATCCGTGCATCCGTGCGCAGTCCGGCAGTCAAACGAGGTTGCCGGACTGCGCCGCTGGTCACCTTTACGATCGATGAGTGATCGAACGGACGATCTGATCAGCTATTCGGGAATGGTTGCGTCGACAAGTCCGAACCGACCAAAAGCTCCCCCCATCGCCCACAGTATCCTGTCACGCACCAGAAACGACCGTCATGCTGAGCGAGCGCGGATGCGCGATGTCGAAGCATCTTGTATGTTGATGGGGGATGTCGTCCGGAATTGAGATGCTTCGACGCGGCCATTCGGCCTTGCTCAGCATGACAATCGTATTAGTTGGGTATGTGCCAACACGCGTGTGACACAGTATTTGGGATGACGTATTGGTGGTGATACCGAGCGTTACGGGACTCGCTTCGCCCAGATCGAATCGGGGAAGCGCTGGATGAGCTGGTTCCAGACTCCATTCGAGGCGACGGAGCTGCGACCTTCCTGGAAATACGCCGTGATCCCCCGCCAGTACATTGCTTCGGCGGTGAGCGGCCCGATTGGGTGCCGATCCTCGACATCGAGCAGAAGCTGGATCGATGTCTCGTAATCCCGCCAGCGCATCGCCACCAGCGCTTCGCCGATGTCGAGGATATCCAGGAACTCCTCCGGTGGAAGGAAGTTCACCGAGGTGTAGCGAACCTTGCCGCTACGGTCGCCGATCAGGATGGTCGGCGTCCAGAACACCTGAAACGGCCGGGTGTGTTGCCGGTCGTTGATCAGGTGAAGCTTGAGCGGAATGAAGCGCTCGGCAATGGCGTCTTGAATTCGGTGATCCGGATACGTCACGGCATCCAGCTTGTCGCAGCCGCCTCAGTCTTCCTGGTAGACATCGATCAGGATCGGCTTGCGAGTCGCGCGTGCCTGCTTGATCGTTTCGTCCCAGTCGCGCAGCCAGTTGATGGTCATGGTTGAGTGCTCCATACTTTGCTATGAATCGAAGTAATCCTGATCGATTCTCCGGATATGCAACGTGTTGACGTTTGCAACCCCAATTTCAAAATCGATCATGTAGTTGGCGAGTTGCTCCCCACCTATGAGAACAATTCGCTTTTCAATTTGCTTAACATACTCCAACGCCCCAGGGGTAAAGCGGGAGGTCGTGATCAAGACACCTTTTCTAGCCCGTGCTCCCTCCAAACTGCCGGCAAATCCTTGCACAGTGGGTCGGCTTACGGCGTCTTCCCATCGTTTGGCCTGAACATACACGAAGTCAAGTCCGAGCCTGTCCTCTTTGATAATCCCGTCGATTCCTCCGTCCCCACTTTTGCCAACAACCTCACCCGCATCCTCACGTGATCCTCCGTACCCCATAGCTACGAGAAGATCTATAACCAACACTTCGAAAAACTGGGGGGATGCCTGCTTGACCTGGTCAAGCAATTCATCCGCAAGTGCCGCTCTCATTTCTCGATAGGCGGCATTGAGTCGCTCACTTGGATCGCCTATGCCCTCATCTATTCCGTGACCATTAGGTGACACCGACTCGCCAATCGCATTTATAGAAGTTCCGGCCCGACCGCCTCTGGTGCCTGTTCGATTCTTGAAGTCTCGAAATCCCTCGAATCTCATCAGGTAGTGGTTGTCAATACGATCCGGAGCTTCCACCAAGATCTGCTTGCCTATTTCGGATAAGCGATACACACCTCTTGATACCTGCTCAACAAGTCCCGCTTGCGACATATATGTCTTCGCCCAACTCACACGACCATGGAACAGGAGCGATCCGCCTCCGGGAGTGAGCTGGTTGAGTTCTTCTTCAGTGAGTTGGAACTCCTTCCCGAGCAAACTTGTTATTTCACGAACGTGCCGTGCATGGCCATCCCTCAGGGTTCGAAGCAGAGGTAGCATCAGAGTCTGATAATCTGGAATTGCCACAGAATGCTGGTCCTTCACGGTTTACCTGAATTCTCTACACCTCAACATCATAGCCCAGGGACAGCTCATCGCCGCACCTGCCGCGAATGCCCCAGTTTTCCGCGGGGGACTCGATAATGGTGATCTCGACATCGTGGGGCGCGATACCAACCTGCACTTCGATGCGTTCGAACAGAAGGCGGATCAGCCGCTTCCTGGTCTCGATCGACCTGCCGGTGAACATGCTGATTTCGATGATGATGTAGTCGTTGGTGCGATCCGGAGGATGGATGAAATCCACATCGTCCAGAGGCAGGAATCGCTGAAACCGCTTTGACTCCGGCAATCGGATCGCCTCGACCAGGCACGAGTGAATGCAGTTCGATAGCTCCGTCCGATGTTCTTCCAGCTGGTGTCGATGGCCGTAAATGCGGACCTGCGACATGGCGTTGCTCCGTTCTGTTTTGCGACGTCGTACCCATTCGGCCCTGAACTGTACGGACAGTATCGCGTACTATCACAGGCGACAAGACAGCACGTATGTAGCACAGAGAGGGCGACAGCATCATGCCAGGCATTCTTCCACTTGCAACAGCTAACCGGCGTCGCGCGATGCAGCTCGGCGCCAGTGCCATGGTCGCCGCGATGATCGGAACCAGACCCGCCATCGCCAGCCAACAACCGGGCGGCGCCTACACCTTTGTGGTCGGTGGGCTCGATACGCGCACCGTCGAGCAGCCGGAGAACACCGATGTCCTGATGGTGTCCCGGGTTGACCTCGATGCCGGCTCGGTACGCACCTTGTCGATTCCTCGTGATCTCTATGTGGAGATTCCCGGTGTTGGCTACGACAAGGTTACGCGTGCCTACGACTACGGGTCCAAGGCCAGTGGCAACGACTGGCGGGCTGGCGCGCGGCTCTGCGCTGATACCATCGCCCACAACTTCGGTGTCTCGGTCGATGGGGCGGCACTGACCACGTTCGGCGGTTTCGAGGCGATTGTCGATGCGGTCGGAGGCGTGATTGTCAACAACCCATACGATCTCTACGATGGCGAATATCCAACCCTGGATTACGGGTACAAGGAGATCTTCTACCCGGCTGGAGTGCTGACCCTGAATGGCCAGCAGGCGCTCGAGTTCTGCCGGACCCGCCACCAGGACGGCGATGATGGGCGCGTGATGCGGCAGCACCTGGTGCTGGCGGCGATCTTCGAAAAGGTACAGGATCCCGCCATCGTCGGGGACCTGCCCGAGCTGATCGAGGCAACGCGCGATGCCGTGCGCACGACGATTCCGGCGGACGTGCAGGTGGCGCTGATCGGTGCGCTTCCGCGGATTTCGACCGGATCGCTGGTCTTCGGCAGCCTGACGCAGTACCTCTGGGGGGACACGGTCGCGGGAGGGATGTGGGTGTATCAGGGTGACTGGAGCGTGCTGCCGGGTATCGTGCAGGCGTTCCTGGAGGGGTCGTAGCGACAGAGTCCGGATGACCCGCGCTGTCCCAGCGGGGCCCGCCAGCGCGGACCTGAGATGAACCTGCCTGACGACTGTACCGACCCGCACCGGCACAGCACCGCCCTACCGCGAGCCGGTTTTTGTGAGCGGTGGCGCACCGGCGGTGGCCGGAAAATACCAGGGATCGACGCCGCCGGTGAGCAGGCCGTCGCCGTCGCGGGCGATACCCACCGGCGAGGCGAATGAGCCGAGCAGCAGCGACTCATCGATCGGCACAATCTGATGCCCCAGCTCGGAAAGCTCCTTGCGCGTTTCCTGGGAGATGCGGTCGCTGATGTTCAGGTTCGGCGTCGAGGTGTCGAACCGGGGCGCTTCGATCGCGTCCTGCATTCCGAGCCCGTGGTCGATCAGGTTCATGATCAACTGGGTATTGCAGTAGGATATCTTGCGACCGCCACTCGAGCCCAGCGTGGCGATCGCGGAATTGCCACGCCGGATAACAACCGGCGCCATGTTCGCCAGAGGGCGCTTGCGACCCGCCACCGAGTTCGGGCGGCCAGGCTCGGGATCGAACCACATCATGCCGTTGTTGAGCAGCACGCCAGTTCCGGGAGCCACCACCCGGCTGCCCCACGCGCTGAGCAGCGTTTGGGTGATCGCCACGACATTGCCGGCGCTATCGGCCGTGCTCAGATGTGTCGTGCTGCCGTCCTTCATGTACTCGGAGACCGATGGCGCGAGGTCGTGGGTCACACCGAGCCGTTCCTTTGTGGCGGCTCGTGGCTTTCCGGCTGGACCCTCAGTGAGCTCAGCAACCATTTCGTCAATGTAGTCGTCGCAAAGCAGGGCGTCGAACGGGACATCGATGTGATCCGGGTCGCCGAAATAGCTGAATCGATCGGCGTAGGCCCGGCGATAGAGCTGCGATATGTGATGAATCGCCTGGGTGGTGTTGTGACCTGACGCCGCGATATCGAGCCGGTTCAGCGCCCTGACGATCTGCGAAAGCGAGCTGCCGCCGGAGGGTCCGCCGACGGTTGTGACGATGGTGTCGCGATAGGAAATGTCGCGCGGGGTCGTCTCGGAGGCGTGGTACCTGGCGAAGTCGTCCGCCGCGTGCGTGCCGCCGTGTTCGGCGAGATGGCCGGTGATTGCCTGGGCGATCTCGCCTTCATAGAACCAGCGGGATCCGTTGTTGGCGATTCCTTCTAGGGTGGCCGCGAGATCCGGCTGTCGAAGCATGGTGGGATTGCTGGCGTCAACCGTGCTGGGCGCGAAGCCGTTGTTGCCAAGGAATATCCCGGCGGTGGCGGGAAAGCGGGACAGTGTGATGGCGTCGCGACCGATCATGTAGGTCGTGTGCCAGCTCACGGGAACACCGTCACGGGCCAGCGCGATCGCCGGTTGCAGCACCTCGGCGAGGGAGCGTGTCCCGTACCGCTCCAGTGCGAGCGCCAGGCCGTCGACGGTGCCTGGGATGGCAACCGATCGATGCCCGACAACGTTCGCCTGATCCTTCACCGTGGGCCAGCCGAAGAGCGCGGAATCGACGCCCCTTCCCGCCAGGGGAAACATGTCCTCGGTCGCGCCGGAGGGTGAGATCATGGGGAATTCGATGGCGATACTGCGTTGTTCCTTTTCAATCCAGGCGACCAGGAAGCCGCCACCACCGACACCGTTCATCCATGGTTCGGCCACGCCGGAAGCAAACGCCGTCGCCACCGCCGCATCGATCGCATTGCCACCGCGTTGCAACATGGCGGTTCCGGCGTCGACCGCGCCGGGTGTCTTGGCGGCGACCATACCATCGCGACTGGTCGGCGATGGTCGGCTGAGCTGCCATCGTGAGCTGGTGGGCATGTGCATTGCAAGGTCCTTGTGTCATTGGTGATTTGGCGCGCGGCAATCCGTTCGCATGTGTGGCAGCATCCCCGAAATGGGAGGGGGTGTCCAGATGTGCGCCCGGCTGACCGCGACATCCTCGCCGATCCTGTGCGAGAGGACTGGGATGCGTTCACGCAACGTCCGCCCACGCATCGCCGCGCGCTTCCCGATCGTTCCTTGCGGACAGCTCCTGATGCATGCCCCACGACCGTTGCGCTGTCGATTAACGAAAAATACCCGGAACGGTATGGATCCAACCGCTCCGGGCGCGTTCGTTTACGCTGACTCTCGTCAGCTATCCGGGGTGACTTAGAGTGGGAGACCACCCAGGAGAGGGGCGAGAAGGCTCAGCAGCAGCGCGATCAGACCTTCAAGACCGAGCCCTGGAAGTCCGCCACCATCCTGAGCGCCAACAGAGGCCACAGCTCCCGCGCCGAGACCAACTGCCATAATCAACGCTGTCATTGTCCGCAACAGAGTCTTGTACATATTCTGGTGCCTTTCCCTCGACGACTCGCTAATGAGCCGCTCCTTACGCACTCGTCGGAATTTGGCTGGCCAGCCGGAGCGAATTCTCAATCCGCCTGTTCGGAGGTTAGCAGAATGCGTTCCGGCAAGTCAACAGGCAGCTTGGCCAATCTTTTACAGGTATTTTCAATATACTAGCCATTAAGTCATAGTCCCTGTCATGCGTGGTCAGTCACCGGCGCATCGCCTATGCTGACCTGATGAGACATACACCACGATGCATGTCTACGACTGAACAGCGACGGTCATGGCGGCGCAATCGAAGGAGTCGTGCTGACCATCTCCCCCTTGTGCGCTGCTGAGTGACGTTTGACCGGGAACCCTCCCGACCAATACGATGGACACAATCGTTTCGCGCGGTTGGGCGATGACCACCTGGTTCGTTGCCGATTTGCGAAACAGGAGGATCGCCTGATGCCAGAACAATCCAACACCACACCCGGTCGTTCCTTGACGCTGGATGCATTTGAGTCCGATGCCACGCTCGATGATGTACTTGATCTGTCCTGTCCCGGTTGCGGCGCTGACCTGCTGGGAGATGCGTTGTACGAGTCGCATCGAGTCTGCGGCGCCTGTTACCGGCACTTTCCCATGCGTCCCCGGGAGCGGATAACCCTTCTGGCCGATGACGACAGCTTTGTCGAGATGAATCAGGCGCTGCTGTCGATCGATCCGGTTCGATTCGGCGATTCCGGCGAATCCCGCGTGGCCGATGGTGATGTCCTGGCCGACGCGGTGGTGACCGGTACCGCCCGGTTTGGTGGCCGGGAGGCAGTTGTTATTGCGCTGGACGATTCGCTGATTGGCGCGGTGCTTGGCGCGGTGACCGGTGAAAAGACCCTGGCAGCGCTCGAGCTCGCGCAACAACGACGTATTCCCTGCCTGCTCATGGTGGCTGGCGGAACGGCGCGTATGGATGCTGGTCCACTCTCCCTGGTGCAACACAACCGGCTGGCGGCGACATTCGCGCGACTGCACGTTTCCGGCGTTCCGGTGATCGGGGTGGTCACGCACCCGACATCGGCGCCGATGTTCCAGACGCTGGCGAGTCATTGTGACCTGTTGATGTGTGAGCCGGGCGCGCGGGTTGGAACCTGGGACGGCCTGGCGGCCGGTGGTGCGGATATGGAAGCGCCCACCACCCCCGACGACTTGATGCGATCGGGACTGCTCGATTCGGTGGTGGACCGGGTGGCGCTGCGAGGGTTCATCGAACGGCTGATCGACCTGATCTCCCAGGTTGGCTCAGCGCGGCGCGATATTCCGGCGACGCGAACCGATCCGGCGCTGCCGTCGGCGCGGGAGGCGCTGGAGGCGAGCCAGCGAGAGCGACGCCCAACAGCCCGGGAGATTGCCGCCAGTATCGCTTCTGTCTGGATTCCGGTGCGGGGCGACCGCCTGGAATGTGACGACGATGTCGTGATCGGCGGAATCGCTCGAATTCGTGACCGCTCGGTGGTGGTCATCGCGCTGGATCGCAAGGCAGGGTCACCGACACTGTCCTCGGTCCGCAAGGCGACGCGACTGGCGCGACTTGCCGGTCATCTGGATTTGCCACTGTTGACGCTGGTCGACACCAATCGCCAGTCGCTGCGCCAACAGGCGCCGTTCGCGGTGGGACAGGGCGCGGCACAGCTCGCATCGGTATTGTCACTGCTGCCGGTGCCGGTGGTCTCGGTGGTGGTTGGTATCGCGGGAGGGCCGTTGAGCCTGGCCGCGTTGCAGGCGGATCGCGTGCTGATGCAGACCCATGCGGTGCTGTGCAGCACCAGCTCGGAGATTCCAGTACCCTTTATCGCCAGAAGGCGCACCAGTGACGACCTCGGGGTTGTGGCGCCCGCGCACGAATGCGTGCGTCTCGGACTTGCGGACGCGGTGATCGATGAGCCACGTCCAGCCGCCGACATGGACCCGGAAAGCGCCAATGAGCGTGTGCGCCAGGCGGCGCTCGCCGCGATCAGCGAAATCGCCGCGTCGGGCCAGCGACGACTGCTCGATCGGCGGGAGGTGCGCTTGCGGTCCCTGGGGCATTCGACGCCGGAAGGCCGCGCCGCGGCCATTCATGAAGTTGTCGATTTGCACGACTGGCAGCGCACGCTTGGCGATACGATCGACGAGTGGCGCGAGAAATGGGAACAACGCCGGTCGCAAACGGGGAGGATCACGTTGCAACGACCCGACCTGGGCGAGATTGCCGGTCGATTGCGGGCCAGGCGGACAGAGCTGCTCGAACGTACCGGGATTGGCGAGCGGTTGGCGAATATCCCGGAGGAGATCCGGGCGCGGCAACAGTCACGAGATGAGGAGAAACCTTCAGCATGAAGCAGTTGCGCGTGATACAGGTTGGATACGGTACCGTCGGTGGGGCGGTGCTCGAACAGGTCGCCGATCATCGCGCCGCGTGGCGTGATCGCCTCGGGCTCGATGTGCGGGTGGTGGCGTTCGGTGGACGCCGTGGCGCCGTCGCTGTCGATTTGGAGGACGGCGTTGGCGATAATGACTGTCGCGACTTGGTGAACCAACGCCGGGAAGGTTCCGGCGGTGACGTGACACCATCCGAGTGGGAGGCGATTATCCTCGAATCGGTGACCAGGGGGCCGACGGTCGTGATGGATGCGGCGGCGGGTGAGGACTCGGCGTCGTGGGATGCGGTGGCAATCGAGCAGGGAGCGGGTGTTGTGCTCTCAAACAAGGCGCCGCTGGCCCTGCCGGCGAGCGATCCGCGCGGCGCGATCCTGTGGAGCCAGGCCCGCTCGAACGGTCGTCTCCGCTACGAAGCTACCGTCGGCGCCGGGTTGCCGGTGATCTCCACGCTGCACACGCTGCTCGATTCCGGAGACAGGATGTTGGGAATCACCGGCATGCTCTCCGGCACCTTCGGCGCGATCTTTTCCGACGTGGCTTCCGGCACACTGTTTTCCCAGGCGGTGCGGACCGCGAAGGAGGCCGGATTCACCGAGCCAGACCCGCGAGACGACCTGAGCGGTCTCGATGTGGCGCGGAAGGCGCTGATCCTGGCGCGCTCGACCGGCCATCAGGTTGACCTGAGCGGGACCCAGGTGCGCTCGTTCGTGCCGAACGACCTTGCCGATGGCTCGATCGAGGATTTCCTGGGCGAATTGAACCGCATGGATGATGAGATCGGCGGCCTGGCTTCGAACGCGACGCGGGATGGTGGCGTGCTGAAATACGTGGCTTCGATTGATGGTTCTGGTAAGGTGAAGGTCGGGCTGGAATCCGTGTCGAGCGGCACCGTGCTGGGCGCGCTGTCAGGGCCGGAGAACGTCGTGTCGTTCCGGACGGAGCGATATGACGAATATCCGACGGTGATTTCCGGTCCGGGCGCCGGCGCGGCGGTGACGGCGGCGGGAATGATCGGGGACATGCTGCGGCTGGGCCGTACGCTGGGGCACGAGGATTTCAGACGGTAACGCGACAGCGAACGTTGTGGGTTCAGTTTTATGGGCGGCATTCACTCGCGGAGCATCCAGACTTGGTATCAGCCAGATGCAACTTCAGGCGGGTCGCCAGTCGTACTCCATGTAACGAGCCGTCGCGACGGCGGCATCATGGCCATGAAGTGCTTCGACGACATGAAGTGCCATGTCCATACCCGCCGAGATTCCGGCCGAGGTGATGACCGCTCCGTTGTCGACGAAGCGCACGTTTTCAAGCACATTGATTTCAGGATAGCCCTGCCTGAACCGGTCGATTGAGCCCCAGTGCGTGGTGGCGGATTGCCCGTTGAGCAACTCGATCTCCGCATAGAGGAATGCCCCGGTGCAGACACTGGTGCGTAGCTCGACTTCTTCGAGCTGTCCGCGGAGCCAGTCGAGCAGCACCGGATTGGCGATCTGCGTCCGTGTCCCAAGCCCGCCCGGCGCCACCAGGATGTCGAGCGGTGGGTGATTGGCGAAGCTGTAATGGGGCTCCACGATCAGGTCGCCTCGCGCCCGTACCGGTCCTGATGTTTCGGCAATGGTGACGACCCTGAAGAGATTCCTTCCCGTATCATCCGGGTCGGATGTCTGCGCAACGGAAAAGACCTCGAAGGGGCCAAAGGCGTCGAGCACTTCCACATCGTCAAAAATGAGGATGCCGACGGTGCGAGGCTGCTGGTTGGTCACGATTGCTTCTCCTGGAGATCGGGCGACCGCGGATTGGCGGGTATCCGGTCCTGGTCCATCAGCCAGTCAAGGAGCGGTCCCTCGCTGACGGTAAGCCCATCGACACCATAGTCCAGCAACATGCGAGCGTCGTCGCGGGTGTAAGCGCCCCAGGAGATGCTGGTGACACCGAGCTGGTCGAATCGCTTCGCGATAGATGGATTCATCAGGCCCTTGTGGATCGAGACCGCCGGATGCTCCATCGCTTCCAGGCGCGACCAGACGGTGGCGCGCTCCTCCTCGCTGCCGATGGAGTAGATGCGGTGGATATCGGGATCGTCCCTGACGCGGTCAAGATGCATCCATATTCTCGAACACAGGATGATGTGGCGCTCGGGTTGGATGTCGCGAATGGTCTGCGCGATGAGGGTCGCGAGCATCGGGTCCTCGCCCTTGAGATCGAGCATGATGCGAGTCTCGATCGGTGTTGCTTCCAGCAGGGCGTGCAGCTGCAATCGTGGTGTCCAGCCAGGGGCGAGCATCCATCGGTCCCACAACAGGGGGACAGGGCCCATGGTTTTGAGATGCCGGATTTCGAGACGACGGTTGAAGCGCCAGACGTCAGCTTCGAGCATGTCCACGCCACGGTCGATTGCCTGCCTTGCCAGGTCGATATCGTTGCCGGCACGATGGGCCACAATCAATGGCCGATGATCGGGCAATGCCGGGTGAGGGTGTGCCAAGAAACGGGCTCCTTTCCAGGATGGAGAACCGGAATGACTTCCTGTCAGGATGATACCCGCCACCAGGTGTCGTGGCGAATCGCGACATTATCACGCGAGTGCATCAACATGCGTAACAGCCAGTACACGATGACCTTGGTGTGCGAGAAGTTGTAGCCTCGATCCGAAAGTGGTCGAGGTACTCTCAGCGACCATCCCGCGGGTGGGACGTATCACCGTACCAAAACCGGACGGGCGCCCTGCCATCGCGGATCGTTTCGTACCCGCTGGTACACTTTGTCGAGACAACAGGGTAGCGAAGATTGGCGCGATCCGGTATGAGTCAGTCGACGCAGTCGCATGGAGACGCGGAATGTCCACACAAGAGCCAGGCAACAAGGTGACAGACGAACAGGACGGACAGTTTTCCGTGGTGTCTGACGATATACCCGTGTCGGTATTCAAGCGAGATACGGACAAGCACGCGACAGGGGCGAGTGAGCTGCTGCGACGCGACGCGGGCGATATCCAGGCTGATACCGTGTCGATGGAGCGCTCCGGAGCGGAGCGGGTTGAGACCCAGCGTCTCACGATGCTGCAATCCGGCGCCCGGACGCTGACCGCCAAAACCGCGCAGCTGGACAATTCCGGCGCGCTGCGGGCGTCGGCGGACAACATGGTGCTGCAAGGATCGTCAGCGGTGATCGCGAATGCAGACCAGATGCGGGTGGCACGTAGCAAGGTCGGGATGGCCAACACGGGTGAGATGATCGCTGAGCAGGATCTCCGGGTGGGGATGCTCAACACTGGCTCCCTGGAAAGCAACGGCGATGTGCGGGCGGTATTTCTGCTGGCGGGCGATGTCAAGGCCGACGGTGATGTGAAGGTGAAGTTCGACGCGCCGTCGGCCTTCGCCCTTGGCGCGGGTTTTGCGGCGGTCCTCCTTGTATTTCGCGGAATCCTGCGCCGGATCTTTTGATTCCGGATCGATGATGTGCCGTGTACGACCCGGCAAGAGAGGAACGCACCATGAGCAGATTCTTGTCCTTTGCGATCGGTGGCGCGATCGGGACGGCGGTTGGCGCGGCAGTTAGCGCGATCATGGCGCCGCAACGGGGCTCGGCGCTGCAGGCCGACGTTCGATCGACGCTAGAAGCGGCTCGCCTGGCCGGTGACAAGGCTGATGTGGCGGCACAGGACGAGTTCCGGCGCCGGTACCGGGTACGGGTCGGCGATGACGATGCGCTGAAGCCGCGGGAAGCTTCCGGGGAATCCTGAACGGCAATCCGGGACTCGATGACGTCGATGCGTCAGAGGCCAGAACGGCCATTCGACAGGTCGACTCAAGGTCTGCACCAGGGAAATGCTTCGGGTCTGCGTTGCGGATTGACGATGATGGCGGGGCTATGACGCATCGGGTAGGCATTGTGGGTGCCGGGCAGCTTGCCCGGATGATGGCCCAGGCGGCCATTCCGCTCGGAATCGAGATCACCGTGTTGGCGGCATCCGCCGAGGATGGCGCGGCGAAGGTGTTGCCTCGCGTGATCGTTGGCGACCCTGATGATCCGGAACGGATCCGGGAGCTTGCTGGCAAGGTCGATGTGGTCACGTTCGATCATGAGCTGGTTGATCCCGACCTGCTGGAGTCGCTGGTGGAGGCGGGTCACGCGGTGTATCCCACGCCGAGCACCATGCGCCTGGCGCAAAACAAGCGATTGCAGCGGGAGCTGCTGACCTCGGCGGGGTTTCCGGCGCCAGCGTGGCGATCGGCGCGCTCGATTGAAGATGTGCTGGCGATCGAGGAATTGCACGGTTGGCCCGTGGTGTTGAAGGCTGTGCGTGGGGGATATGACGGTCGTGGTGTCTGGATGCCCGAGACGCCGGACGACGCTCAGGATGTGCTCAAGACCGCCAGTCAACACGGCATCGAGCTCCTGGTCGAAGAGCTGGTGGAGCTCTCTGGAGAAATAGCCGTGCTGGTGGCCGGCTCGCCCACTGGAGACTATGCGGTATATCCGGCCACGGAGACGGTTCAGCGCAATGGTATTTGCCACGAGTTGTACGCGCCGGCCCGGTTCCCACCGTCCATTTCCCGCAAGACCGAGGCGATGGCGCTGGAGATCGCCCGTCTTCTTGGTGCGGTCGGAATGCTCGCGATCGAGTTTTTTGTCGTCGATGATGATGTCCTGGTAAACGAGCTTGCGCCACGTCCCCACAATTCCGGGCACTGGACGATCGAGGGGTCCGGCACCTCCCAGTTCGAGCAGCATTTGCGGGCGGTGCTGGGTTGGCCGTTGGGACCGACCGCCATGCGACACCCGGCGGTGGTGACGCGCAACCTGCTGGGACCAGCCGACGGGAGCGATCCGTTCCTCCGGATTCCCGAGGCGCTCGCCCGTGGTGATGCGCAAGTTCACTGGTATGGGAAAGCGAGCCGGCCAGGGCGAAAGATCGGCCACATCACCGCGTATGCGAACACAATCGAAGATGCCAATCTCGCCGCGGAGCGAGGTTGGTCCGTTTTGGCAGGAAGCACCAGGGAAGAGGTCGGCAAATGACGAGCGAGTCCCCGCGCGTTGGGGTTGTCATGGGAAGTGATTCGGACCTGCCGACCATGCAGGCGGCGGTCGATACGCTGCGAGAGTTTGGCGTTGCGTCGGAAGTGCGCATTCTCAGCGCGCATCGGACCCCAGACGAGATGTTCGCCTATGCCCGCCAGGCGGCCGAGCGTGGCGTGCGGGTGATCATCGCCGGCGCGGGTGGGGCGGCGCATCTGCCAGGGATGGTGGCATCGGCGACGCCGCTGCCAGTGATCGGTGTGCCGGTGGTGGCGACGGTCCTGGCCGGTGTAGACGCCTTGCTCTCCATCGTGCAGATGCCGGCGGGTGTGCCGGTGGCAACCGTGGCGATCGGGAATGCACGAAACGCCGGACTGCTCGCGGTGCGGATTCTTGGGGTGAGCGATGCCGGGCTGCGCGACCAGATGACGGATTTTCAGCGGCGGATGGGTGATCGCGTGCGCGCCAAAGACCTGGCGATCAATGACCAATAGTCCTGTGAATGCAGACGAATCGGCATGACTGTGCGCCGCCCAGCACATTGCTGATCTGGTCGACACGAGGTCGACCCCTACCGGATGTGTTCGTGGGCGTCATTCCAACCAATCTGCAAACCACAGCATGTGCGATGTGGTATTGCGCATATGTGCTCAATCAACTATACAGATCAACAATGCACGACGACCTATCGCGACGTGTATCGCGCCATCAGGTTCCTTCGCATGGGGACATGGATGTTGAAGGACCCTGATTCGAATCGTGCTTGCAAGGTGGCTACATGTCGGATTCAAGCGGGCAAGGGAACCAGGATGCAGATGGCCATGAGCTCGAGGGCGGCCGGTACACCATGGCGGAAGCGGCCAGGGTAAAAGGCGTGTCGTATCACACGGTGTCTCGCGCGGTTCGGAGTGGCAAGCTGCCGGCGCAGCGGCTGGGCCGGATGGCCTTGATCGAAGCCGGGGATCTGCAGGCGTGGCGGCCCATGCGGGAGCGCGCGCCGCGGAAGTATCGTCGTGAGACGGAAGAAACCACTCCCCAGCAACAGCGACCTGCCCTGGCGGGGGCCTCGATCACCGCGCGCTCATCGAACCGGCTCGCCACGGCGATCGCAACGCTTCATGAAGGCGCCGCGAGCCGCACGATCGGTGGCTTCGGCGATTGGCTGGCGTCGCTCTCGGCATCGCTGCTGTCGGTGCGGCAGATGGTGGTCTGGACACTGAACCACCAGACCGATCAGGTCGAGCTGTTTGGGTCGGTCGGTGTTGAGGCGAATCATCTTGCGTTCGAGGTGTCGGAGACCGCCAGCATGGTCATGCGACAGCTTGCCGAACGTGATGTCGTTCAGTTTCTCGACGCGATGATGCTGGATCAGCTTGAGGTAAAAAAATGGCTCCCTTTGTCGGGTGGGGGGACAGTTATTGCGGTGCCAATGCGCCAGGGGGTCCGGACGGTCGGGCTCATGATCGGTGAAACGATCAGTGGCGAGCAGCGGCTGAGTGAAGAGGATGCGCGGAACGCCGGTCAGTTCGGGTCCCAGGCGGCAATTGCGATTGAGCATATGGAGATGCGGCGAACGAGCCACAGGAACCTGATGGCGTCGCCATCCCTGATCGACAACCTGCCCGTGCAGGTGTTGGCGATCGACCGGTTCGGGCAGCTGGTCTATGTGAATGACGAAGTGGTGCGGCAGTGGGGAGATGTCGTGCGGGACAAGTATGTGGGTCGTCATTATTCCCACTATGTCGGTATGTTCCGCCGGGAACGGCTGGATGGCAGCGCGGTCCGGATCGAGGATCACCCGTTCACGCTGGCGTTGAATGGGAAAACGGTTCGTGAGGCGCCATACATGGTGCCTGGCTTTTTCAGCGCGCCACGAATTTTCTCGCTGTCCGCGCATCCTCTTCACGATGAGGACGGCGCGATATCCGGCGCGGTGTTGACCTCGCGCGACGTGACGGCGGAGCTACAGGCGGCGGGCGAGGATGTGGCGTCACTGGAGCAGCTGATCGAGGCGAGGCGAAAGGTCGAGGTGCTGGGCGCGCTTGTTTCAGACATTGCTCGTCGCGAGAATATCGACCATGTGTTCGATATCGTGGCCAGGCGTGTGTGCGAGGCGCTCGGCGCCGATTCCAGTGTTGTCCTGACGCCGACGGCGGAAAGTCACATGGTGGTGCGGGCCGTGCACCAGTTGGAAAGCGAAAGTCTCGGTCCTGGACGTGTGGTGCATCGTTTGCAGGTACCGAGCTCGATCCTGGCCATGGCGCAGCGCGAGCTTTTTTTCGTGAGTGACGACGATGCCGGTCCATCGGGTCGTGTATTCCTGGAGGAGAGCGATGCGCGCGGAGCGGTCGTGATTCCGCTGCTCGACGACGAAGATGCGCTGGGTGTGGTCAATGTCATGTTCTCCAACTCGATGGAGCTGCGTCGTGTGGACCGGGAGTTTGCCATGGCACTCGGGCGCCGTTGCGGTCATGCGGTCTATTTGCGCAATGTGGTGCTCGAGCTCGAAGCGTCACGGCGCCGGATGCTGACCGTGCTGGACCAGCTGCCGGAGGCGGTGGTGATCCTGGACGCGCCCCATGGCAATGTCGTTGCAGTCAATCGGGAAGCGGCGGCGTTATGGGGAGGTGATGTTGAACGATCCGGCCTGCGCGGCTCGGATATCACCATGCTGGACCAGGATGGCCGGCCAATCCGCAACGAGCGCCATCATCCATTCCTTCGACCACTGCACACGCGGGAGACGGAGCTAGGCGTCCCGATGATGACGGTCGACGCCGCCGGCGTGGAGGTCGACGTGCTGGCCAACCTGTCGCCGATCGTCGGCAACGAAGGAGACCTCCGCGGAGCGGTCGCGGTTTTGCAGCGTCGTGAAGTGTTCAAGCCGATCGACCAGGCCAAGGATGAGTTCATTTCGGTGATGGCGCATGAGCTTCGGAACCCGCTGACGTCATTGCGGGGCAACCTGCAGCTTCTGGAGCGGAGGCTGGCACGCATCGATGACCCGGCGATCGCGCGGGAGCTGGAGCGGGTCAGCGGCGTGATCGAACAGGTGGATCGGGTCGGTGAGCTGGTGACCAGCATGCTGGACATTTCCCGAGCCGATCTGGGCAAGCTCACGGTGGATCCAGCCGAATGCGATGCTGTCGAGCTCGCCAACAGCGCGATTCGCGAGGTCGAGGGAATGGCGGAGGGCCGAGCGATCTCCCTGGAAGCGCCGTCGACGCTGCCGGTTGTCTGGGATCGTCTCAGGATTCCGCAAATCCTGACCAACCTGCTGACGAACGCGGTCCGGTACGCGCCGAGCGGCGCAATCACTATGGTTGTCGGCCTGGTTGGTGGAGACCGGGTCGCGATCTCGGTGCGGGATCATGGACCGGGCGTGCCTCCGCGCTTGCGCCGGCGACTGTTTCGTCTGTATTACCGCTTCGATGAAGGCGAGGAAACGGTGGATGGACTCGCTGACCGGCAGCGTGGCCTGGGCATCGGCTTGTACATTTGTGCACGGCTGGCCAAAGCTCACGGAGGCGACCTGAAGGTCGAGGACGCCAGGGGCGGTGGCGCGAGATTCATCCTGACGTTGCCTCGGGATGCCGCTGGATCGGATGATGCCCTGTGAGAAGTTCCGGCAGTGCACCATTCACCTGGGAATCAAACGGCTCTCGGGTTGGTCGTGGGCGGCGACGGTTTCGCGATCCTCCAGCGGGAGGGAGCGCTGAGCGCCGTCCGGCAGGGTCTCGGCGGCGACGCCGATAAACGCCCGGAAGAGCGGGTGGGGACGGTTCGGGCGACTGCGGAACTCCGGATGGAACTGCACACCCACGAAGAACGGATGCTCCCTGATCTCCATGATCTCGGCGAGCGTGCCATCGGGCGACGCGCCACTGACGATCAGTCCGGCCTCGGCCAACTGGTCACGATAGTCGTTGTTGACCTCGAACCGGTGCCGATGACGCTCTGACACATGATTGACATCGTAAGCGTTTCCGGATGTTGTGTCCGGGACGAGCTTGCACGGCCACAGCCCAAGCCGCATCGTGCCGCCCATGTCAACGCCACGCTGCCCCGGCATCAGGTCGATCACCGGATGTGGAGTCTGCGGGTCGATTTCTGTCGAGTTGGCGTTTTCCAGGCCGAGAAGATCGCGGGCGACCTCGATCACCGCCATGTGCAGCCCATAGCACAGACCGAAATACGGAATATTGCGCTCGCGCGCGTATCGCACCGCGGTGATCTTGCCCTCGATACCGCGCGGTCCGAAGCCGCCTGGGACGACAATGCCTGAGACGTGGCGGAGCGCCTTTTCCATCTCTTCCGGTGTGGTCGTCTCGGAGTTGATCCAGTCAATCGCTATGTTGACATCGTGGTGCAGTCCTGCGTGCATCAGGGATTCGCTCACGCTGAGATAGGCATCGTGCAGCTCGACGTACTTCCCGACCAGCGCGATTCGGACGGTGCGCTTGTCGTGATGAATGCGTCTCACCATCTCGGTCCACTCCGCGAGCTGTGGTCCGACCGGCAGCCCGAAATGCCGGGCCACGTAATTGCCGAGACCGGCTTCTTCGAGCTCGAGCGGAACTTCATAGATCGTGCGGGCGGTGGGCATGCCGATCACCGCGTCCGGATCGACATCACAGAAAAGGGCGATCTTGTCGCGCGTTTCATCGGGGATTTGCGTATCCGCGCGACACACAATGATATCCGGCTGGATTCCGAGGGAACGGAGCTCGCGCACGCTTTGCTGGGTTGGCTTGGTCTTGAGCTCGCCCGTGGTGGCAATCTCGGGAAGCAGCGTGACATGGAGGTAAAGGCAGTTCGCCCGTCCGACCTCACGCCGCATCTGGCGAATGGCCTCGATGAAGGCCTGGCCTTCGATGTCGCCGACCGTTCCCCCGACTTCACAAATGACGACATCGGAATCGTGCTGGCGGGAGGCGAGCTTGATCCTGTCCTTGATCTCGTCGGTGATGTGCGGGATGACCTGAATGGTGCCGCCGAGGTAGTCGCCACGGCGTTCCTTGGCGATCACACTGGAGTAGACCTGACCCGTGGTGACATTGCTGGCACGCGACAGGTTCTCATCGATAAAGCGTTCGTAGTGACCAAGGTCGAGATCGGTTTCGGCGCCATCGTCGGTGACGAACACTTCACCGTGCTGATAGGGGGACATCGTGCCGGGATCGACATTGAGGTAGGGATCGAGCTTCATGATGGAAACGCTCGATCCGCGGGCCTTGATCATCCGGCCAAGTGAGGCGGTGGTGATGCCTTTCCCCACGGACGAGACCACACCACCAGTCACGAAAATGTACTTTGGCATCGGGCTTGCTCCATCTGGCCTCGCCTGGCGCGGGGGCCAACGTGTGGCGAATCAGGCGTTCGGATTCAGGACAACGAACGACATGGCATCGGCAAAGTCGCTGTGCTTGATCGTCACCGAATTGACCGGCTCGGGCGGATCCAGCCCGAGCTTCTGGGCGAACGTGGTGATTGGCTCGCGTTGCCTGTCCCCATTGCCGATTGCAAACTGCATGGGAATAACGACGTTCGGCTCGATCCGACCGACGATCCTGGCGGCGGTCTCGGGTGAAATGATGCCCTCACCGCCTCCGGCCGGGATCAGCAAAACGTCGATGTTGTCCAGCCCGTCGGTGAGGACTTGCGTGAAATCGTGACCAAGATCGCCAATGTGAGCGATGCGCATGCCTTCCAGCTCAAGGACATAAATAGTGTTATAGCCAAGATCGGCGCCCTGGTTGGTGTCGTGATAGCTTCGGAAGCCGTACACGAACACTTCGTGAATCTCGTACTCACCGGGCCCATCGATCAGGGCGTAGCCATCCTTGATTGCCCTCAGATTCGAATGACCGGGGTGATTATGGGAGACCGTGACGATGTCAGCCGAGGGTTTGGTTCCGAATGAGTACCCCGTGTCGCGATTCAACGGGTCCGTGAGGACCACGGCGTCCCTGGATTTAATACGAAAGCAGTTGTGGCCATACCAGCGAATTTCTGCCATGAACGATGTAACCCTCCTGAGGCGAGCAGCACCGAAACCGTACGGTGACGTGCGTCTGCTGATTTGCAACAATGCCAGTTTGACCCTGCCATCGAATCGGGAGGGTTGTTCCACACGACGCAGCGGACGCCGGGGGATCGCGGGGCGATTCCGGTGAGAGCGGCTATCAGACGATTAAGGGAGGGGATATCGGGATGGCGTTGAGTGACGGTCGTCGTCCCGCAGCCTCGTTTAATGTACCACATGGGCGGGGTTGTGGACGGTGAGGCTTCTGACCAAATGGTGATGGACGCTCATGGCGATGAGCAAGGAACCGCTGTTGGGGGCTCGACCACTGTCGGCTCAAGGCTACGGTAGCCTGCCGGCGAAACGAAGCGTCTCCGCTTGTGTCGTGGCGGACGGACCTGTCATCGCCCGATGAATTCATTACTGGTGTGATTCAGGAGGATCGTTGTCGTCTGACGCGGCGAGCTCCTTGAGCACCGGCCCGGCGACATCCCAACCGTAGCCCCGGCGGGCAAGGAATCCCGCCGTTCGCTGTCGTCGTTTTTCGAGCGGCAGGTCGCGATCCTTGCGCCATTTGTCCGCCGCAAGCCGCCGCGCATCCTCAAGCTCATCGATCTCCGCGTTATCGATCGTTTCAGCGATCAACTCCCGGTCGACGCCTTTCTCGCGAAGCTCGTGCTGGAGGGCACGGCGCGACCGTGGGCGGCTGCCGCTGCGTTGCTCCACCCAGGCCGTGGCGAACTTTTCGTCGTTGAGGTAGCCCCATTCAGTCACCCGCGTGACGGTGTCGTCGATGGCGTCGGGAGCGAATCCCTTTTGGCGCAGGCGCTGCCGGAGCTCGTGCTCGGATCGGCCCCGGTGGGTGAGCAGGTTGAGAGCGGCGGCGGTGGCGCGTTCCGGCTCGTCGTGATGCAGGAGGCGCGTGATATCGGTCTGGGAAAGGTGCTGGCCGGTGCTCAGGGGACGTTCGGCCAGCGTCCGCAGGCTGAGGCTGAAGGCGTAGTGATCGTCGAGGAACACGTTGACTCGCTCGTCCGACGTTCGCTGGGGCGAGATACGGGTGACTGTTCCGCTGGTGGGGGGCGTCGGTCTAGTAGGGGACCTGCTCGACCTCATGATGGCCCTCCAGGCAGAGCGGGCAGTCCTCCGGCAGGTTGGCCGGGTAGATCTCATCCAGCAGCCCGAAGACATCATATCCCTCGATGCGCTGGTCGGCGACGTCCCACAAGGTGCCGATGCCGATGATTTCCCCGCCGAGCCCTTCGATCTCCTCGGCGAATTTCGAAATCGTCTCCCCGCTGATGATGACGTTGTCGACCAGGAGGATGCGTTGTTCAGAGATGAGCGGGCGGAGGTTGTCGGCGATGCGGCGGGCGCCGTCCTTCATTGGGGTGGCGTAGACGATCTTGGCGCGGGGATCGAGGAAGTAGGCAATCCACTGCGCGAGACCGGCGCCCCAGATACTCGGCGCGGTGACGGTGTCGATCTTGTCGGTAAAGAACGCCTTGGCCAGGACATAGCCCATCCGGCTGGCGATTTCAGGATCGGCCAGCAGCCGGTCTCGATCCAGCAGGGCGGAGCTGTGGCGTCCCGAGCGAAACTCGAAATGTCCTTCACGGAGAAGGAGATCCCGCTTGAGATAGTTGAGGATTGTCGAGTTGAGCCGGGGCGCCGACGTAACCATCACCAGATTCTCCAGGTTGTTGGCGCGATGCCTCATCGTCCAGGTTGGTGGGCGAAGCCAGCGCACGATGCGCCTAGAATAGCATGCTGCCGTGGTGATCTTCGTGTCTGGAAACACCTCGCCCGTAGCGGCACACCCTGTGCCTGCAGCGACTGGGGTTCATGTGACGCCGGATGGGACTCGACAGCGGTCAGGTGGCACGAATGGCAAGGCGATCCGTCAACTGTTGCAAGGCGCGCAGCGGTTCCGGTTGACAGGCATCCCCCAGGCGCCGCAGTGCGTTTTCGGCGGCGTCGTGATAGGCGCGAACCTGCGCTTCGACCTGATCGGCGATGCCGTAGTGCTGGAACATCGACAGGATGGCGAACACATCATCTTCGGCGATCCGGTTTCCGCCGAACATCCTGTCAAGCGATCTTCGGTCGGCGTCGCTACAGGCGGACCGTAGCATCAGCACCGGTAGCGACTGCTTGCGACGCCGGATGTCGTCGGCGGTGTCCTTGCCGGTCACGTCTGGCGCACCCCAGACACCGAGCGCGTCATCTCGAATCTGGAACCCGATACCGAGCGAGGCTCCAAATTCGGCGAAGCCGCGAGCGACGTCGATGGATGCGCCTCCCGCAAGCGCGCCCGCCCAGGCGGCGAACTGCACGATCGCGGATGTCTTGCCGCGGATCATATCCAGATAATCATCCGGTGTGACGTCGTTGCGACCTTCGAACTCGATGTCGAGCACCTGACCGCGAACGATGTCGATGGTCATGCGGTTGAACGCCCGGGCGATCACGAGCAGGTGATCGGCACTCAGGTGTGGGCTGGCGCCGCCAAGCACGCCGATCTGGGCGGCCGCGAACAGGGCATCACCGGTATTGATCGCCTGGGCGTCCCCCCAGACGTTCCAGACAGTGGGCCGATGCCGGCGGTTCGGGCTGCGATCCTGGATGTCGTCGTGGACGAGCGTGAAGTTGTGGAGGAGCTCGATCGCCGCGGCCAGTGGGGCGGCATCATGGAGGGTGCCGCCCGCGGCCGTACAGGCCAGCATGGCGATGAGCGGTCGCACGCGCTTGCCCCGAACGCGGATCTGCTCATCGGCGGGTGTCGATTCGCCAGTCGTTGTGCCGAGCCCAAGATGATAGCGAGCGATTCGATCAAGCAGCGGGGCGCTCCCCGCCAGCTCGCCGATCAGACGCTCGATTTCCTGGTCGACACGGGCAAGCGCTTCCTGCTTCAACGTGGTGTCTTCATCGAATTGCGCTGTCGACGTGTTGGTCCTGGTCACCTGTGCCCCACATTCCGACGCCGTCATGTCCTGAAAAACAAAACGCATTCACGATCCAAGGATACCGTGAAGCGTGACACACCTGGCGAAGAAAGCGCCCTTCCGCTGGTGCAGGAACCATGCGTATCGTAGTAAAATAGGGACGCGACATGAGACCATAGCTCATTCGTCGAGTGTCTCGCCGTCGATGTCACCATTTGGCGAGTGGCAGCGAGCGCCGTTCTCTAAAGGACTCGATCAATGTTCTTCTTCGATCCACTCTATCTCGTGTTCATGTTACCCGGGCTTGCGTTCATGTTGTGGGCGCAGAGCAAGGTCAAGGGCAATTACTCGAAGTATTCACAAATCCGGAATTCGGCCGGGATCACCGGTGCACAGGCGGCGCGGCGCGTGCTCGACAGCCAGGGGCTCAGCGACGTGCAAATCGAGCAGGTTCCCGGCGAGCTGACCGATCACTATGATCCCCGGTCGCGCGTGTTGCGACTGTCCCAGGGTGTATACGGCGTGCCGTCCATTGCCGCGATTGGGATCGCGGCACATGAGGCGGGCCATGCGATCCAGCATGCCAAGGCATACGGTCCGCTCAAATTGCGAACCGGTCTCGTGCCCGTTGTCAGCATTGGCTCCAACTTCGGGTTCATCGTGCTGATCGCCGGCTTTTTCATGAACATGCCAGCGATCGCCTGGGGCGGTGTGGGACTCTTCGCGTTGTCCACGCTGTTCGCGCTGGTCACGCTCCCGGTCGAATTCGATGCGACCAGCCGCGCCAAGGCGGCGCTGGTGCAGATTGGACTGGTTGATTCCGGTGTGGCCGGAGGTCAGGAAAGCAAGGGAGTGGCCAACGTGCTGGATGCGGCGGCATGGACATACATTGCCAGTTTTGCCTCATCAGTGCTGACGCTGCTCTACTACGTGATGCTCGTTTCTGGCATGCGCCGGAGCGAGTAAATCGGAGAACTGATTCGCAATCTGATTGAATTGAGTTCCCTCGACCTGCTACGGCGGGTCGAGGGAGTTGTCGTTGACCCTGGAGTGGGCATGGAGTCCGCCCGTACGGGTCATCTCCAAGTTGACCCATTGTCAGCCTTCGACGATGTCGGTGGCGGCAAATGCGTTGCCGGGGAAGATCACGAACAGGCGAAGCTCGGCCTGCCCTGTGTTGCGAAAGCCGTGCGTCTCGCCAGCGGGGATGTGGACGGTGACGCCAGCGCCCACCAGAATAGACGCCTCACCGATACGGGCTTCACCCTCGCCGGCAACGAAGAGGAGAATCTCCTCAACATCGTGGGTGTGTGGCACGACCGCTTCACCTGGCTGGAGCCACTGCTCGCCGGCATAGAGGTCGGTCGCGCCAGCCGCGCCACTGGTCAGATGGCGAATGGGGAGCCCACTCGGACTGCGATCGGTCGCTTGTTGCTCGTTGACGACACGCGTACCCACGATCAGAGCTCCGTCATGATTGCGTCGCGGCCCCGGTTCAGTGCATCGAGGTGCGCATCGATGGTGGTGAATCCACCACCCATGGTCACAAGCGACAGCTGTGTCGCGCCGAGTTCGCGCCAGGTGGCCGCTTCCCGGCGCCACTGATCGGGATCACCGCGAGACACACGAATGCGTGAATCGATGCCAAAAGTGGACCGGTCGCGACCGACTCGATCGAGCTCGTCATACAGGATCCGAAGTTGTTCTTGCATGGCGTCATCCAGAATGCCGTTGGGAAAGAAACCGTCCGCGATGCGAGCGGCACGGCGCACGGCAGGTTCGGCGCGGCCACCGATCCAGACCGGTATCGGGCGCTGTTGCGGCAACGGTAGGATGCCTGCGTTGTCGATCTGGTGCCATTTCCCTTCGAAGTCGATCACCGGCTTCCGCCACAGCGCCCGCATGAGCTCGATTTGCTCTTCCATGCGCTTGCCGCGATTGCCAAACTCTTCGTTGAGCCCGTCATATTCGACCTTGTTCCAGCCGATGCCGACGCCAAGGCGCAGTCGTCCATTTGACAGGAGATCAAGAGTTGCTGCCTGCTTCGCGACCAGCGCGGTCTGGCGTTGTGGCAGAATAAGCACGCCCGTCACGAGCTCCAGTGTCGAGGTGAACCCCGCCGCCCATGAAAAGAAGGACATGACTTCCAGGAACGGATCGGTGCTGCTGTAGGCGCCACTCCAGCCCGGCCGGGTGCTGGTACTGGCGCCGAGCACGTGATCGTACGCGAGCAAATGCGCGAACCCGGCTTCTTCGACGCCGGTGACGAAGCGCCGGGTCTCCGTTGGGTTCGGTGGCAGCTCGACCTGGGGCAGCACCGCGCCGAGCGCGATCGATGTGGAGCCGGACTGATCGATGGTCGTGAATGTGCTCATCAAACGGGACACCTTCCGTCGAGTTCATGCGTATGTAAGGGCAGAGGCGGGTGCATGCGCCACGAGGAGAACCATGCTTGCGAGACAAGCGTACGTCAAGTTGCGCCGTCTTCCAGCGCCACCCCACGTCGTTCCTGGTTACGACCGGCGACGTGTTTTGCGAGAACGATTCGACATGTAGACATCCAGATGAGTGAGGGCCATCGTTCATGACTGATACCGGTAAAACAGCGACACTATCCGGATTTCTCCAGATTCGCCGGGCAGGATTGACCCGGCGGTCATTTGTGGGAGGCGCCGCGGCATTCGGTGCAATGGCGCTGGGCTCACAGGTCGCGGCACGGCAGGATCCGCCGATTATCGAGCCGATCGATCTCACCCCTGAAAATGGGGAAGAACCGTCCTCGGGCGAAATCGAGCAAATTGCCCAGGAAACCGCCGGCGAGTATTTCGCCCGGAGCGGCCACAACATCGCGGATCCGTTTTTGACGCCGTGGCGCCAGGCGGGTGGAGAAGAGGTGCTTGGCATTCCTCTTTCCGAATCACGGTTTGTCGATGAAACCGGATTGATCGAGCAGGTGTTCGAAGGGATTGTGCTGGCATGGGACCCAACGCTGGAAGCGCCATGGGCGGTGCAGGGCGCCCGGCTGGACAGCGCGCGGATCAACGCATTTTCGACGGAATCGTCACGGCGGGCAATGGCCGGTTGCGGCTCGGGAAACAGCGCCTGCCAGTTCTTCCCCGAAACCGGGCACACGATCACCGGCGAGCTGTCGATGTTCTGGAATGCGAGTGGTGGCGCGCCGATCTTTGGACTTCCGCTCAGCGAATCGGATCGATCGGGCGCGGACGTTACCCAGGTATTCGAGAAAGCCATCCTCCACCTCGAAAGCGACGGCACGATTACCGCGGAGAGGATCGGCGCCGGCATCGTCGAAGAGCGGGGGCTGGCGTCTGATCCCGCCTTCCTGCCCGCGCCGCCTACGCTTGGGGAATCGACCCTGGTGACGGCGAGCGACGGGTTGCGCTTGCGCTCCGGGCCGTCGCTCGATGACGAGATCATCGCGGTGTTGCCGGACAACGCCGAATTCATCGCGGCGCCCGGCGCGGCGGGTAACTGGATTCCGGGATACGCCGATGGGTATTCGGGCTGGGTGGCGGCGGAATACCTTCGGGCGCCCGAAGAGCTGCCGATGGTGGCCGTGGGAGGCAACTGGGATACGTCAGTGTGGCAGGGGGCGGCGCTGGCGGAGACCAACATCCGCGCGGAGCCAACCACCGACAGCCGGATTATCAAGACGATCCAGTTTGGCGACCCGGTGATTGCTGTCGATTGGGTCAAGGGCAAAAAGGTCGACAACGGTTCGGATACCTGGGCGCGGCTCGAAGGCGGAAACTACCTCTATGAGCGCAATGTCGGGCGTGCGGGGCCGATGCAACCCACGCCGGTTCCGGATGACGCGCCGGCGCAGGGCAAGTGGATCGACTGCAATCTCACGCAACAGTTGCTGATCGCCTATGAGGGGCGAAATCCCGTGCGGGTCGCGGTGCAGACGACCGGCAAGCCAGGATGGGAGACACCGGCGGGGTACTTCGCGATCAACACCCGCGTCGCGAACGAGACGATGGAGAGTGGCTCGATCGGCGCGGAGGAGTTCTACAAGCTCGAGAATGTGCTCTTCACGCAATACTTCACCGATGTTGGCCATGCGCTGCACTTTGCCTGGTGGAAGACACCTGAAACGATCGGTCGCCCGGGAAGCCACGGTTGCCTGAACCTGTTGCTGGAAGATGCCGAGTTCTTTTGGAACTGGGCGGGGATCGGGACGCCGGTGTACAGCCACTATTGATGGGATGCCGTTGACGATCAGGGCGGCCCAGAGTGAAAGCATCGTCGGGATGGCGGCGGGGACGGCTGGCTGGCGGTCAAACCGGAATCACTGTGATGACGTACCATTGCGTTGACACAGCACGGTTATGCCAACGTCGGCATGGACGTGGTATACCCGTGCGCAGGTGGACATCGATGCGCAACCGCTGAATCCAGCGTATGTGCCACGTCCCAGCCTGGAGAGACTCATGGCCGATCGGCCGAAGCCGTTTTCAACCGAATGGATGTCGGCGCCACAGCCAGATCCCGAACGTCCGCATCTCTTTTCTGACCGCATTCGAACCGCGATCACCGGGATAGCCCGACCGCTGCCTGGTGAGCGCACCCTCTCGGTGTGGGTACTGGCGGTGCTGGTGGTCGGGTCGCTGCTCATGTCTGGCCCACAGGGGCAGGCTCACCTGAATGAGCTGGCCGCGATGAACCAAGCCGCGACGCCATCCCCGGTGATCGACTGGGGTGAACCCGAGACCGATGCGAGCAAGGCGTCGATCTCGACGGACTCCCTGGCTGTCACCGAGGATGACGCGTCGATCGCGTCGATTACCGCCACTCCGCCAGAGCTGCAGCTGGGCCTGGATGAATCGACCGAGCAGGATGCCCTGACCCCGGATGGGCTTTTGCCCGAAAACCGTATCCTGACCTTCTATGGCTTCCCCGGCAATGAGGAAATGGGCATTCTGGGCGAACACGACAAGCAGCGCGTGCTGGAGATGATGCGGGAACAGGCGGCAAAGTACGAAGCCGCCGATCCTTCTCGCCCGGTACTGGTCGGGTTCGAAGTGATCGCATCGGTCGCGCAGCCGGAGCCGCAGGCCGACGGGAGCTATCTGCTCGACACGCCGTCCGATGTACTGGACGAGTATGCCAAGTTCACCGCCGCCAACGATATCCTTCTCTTCCTTGATGTACAGGTCGGACGGCGCACGGTGGAAGCCGAGATCGAAGGACTGCGACCCTGGCTGGAGCTGCCTCACGTGCACCTCGCGATCGATCCCGAGTTCGCCATGCGGGAAGGCGAGATTCCCGGTGACCACATTGGCCAGATCGATGCGTCCGACATCACCTTCGCCCAGCAGTGGCTGGTGGAACTGACGGCAGAGGTGGGGATTCCTCCCAAGGTGCTGATGGTGCATCAGTTCCACTACACCATGATCGAAAACAAGGATCAGGTCGCGCCCATGGCGGGTGTGCAGCTGGTGATCGACGCGGACGGGTTCGGTCCCCCCGCGACGAAAACGGAAGCGTACAATGTCGTGATTGGGCAAATGCCGATTGAATATCACGGCATCAAGCTGTTTTACAAACAGGATGTGCCGTTGATGACGCCGGAAGAGGTATTGGAGCTCGAACCTGTGCCAAGTGTCATTGTGTATCAGTAGGTCCTTGCGATTCCGTTCCGCATACGGGACTGGCCGGAATTGTTGTGAAGAACCTGACCGCGGTGGCCGATGGTGGGTCACCGGATCAACATGGGGTGAAACACGTTTATGGGGAAGATCCTTGTCCTGGACGAGGACGAGATTGAGGAACTGTTGCGAACCGCGCTCGTTGGGCGGTTGGCCTGTTGCCGCCACGATGGAGACCGACCGTACCTGGTGCCACTGGCCTATGGATATGATGGTGAGAGCGTGTACGCGATCAGTGGGCCCGGGAGGAAGCTGGAGATCATGCGCGAGCAGCCGCTGGTCACCTTCGAGGTTGATGAAGCCTCGGCTGAAGACCGTTGGCATTCAGTGATCGCCGATGGGGAGTTCGAAGAGATCACGGAGGCGGAGGCGCGAGCACGCGCGATTGGGATCGTCGCGCCGTCGGAGGGCGTCGATTCGGTCGCCGCGGACGCGATCGTCTACCGGATCCGGCTGACCCGGAAGACCGGTCGCCGCGAGGTGCCGGATGCCGAGGCGCACCTGTACCCGCCGCCTTTTTGATCACCGCTATTAGAGCGATTTGCAGGATGATTGCATGCCACTCGGTAGGACATCCACCGCCTATTGTGGCCGCTGCGCGACCACTGGGCGGACAACCGCTGCGCGGGTCCGCCCCTACGGACGTCAACCTCATTGCAACGCGCTCTAAGCGGCTTCGCATAAGTCTTTGCGCAGGAAGATCGCTGGCCCCTCGGCAGGATGGAAGTGCGCCTCGATCTGACGGAGCAGGGTCGAAGCGGCTGCTTCGAGCCCCTCAACATCGGCCCAGAAA
>Ga0209176_10000046_pt1 | contig 35299 bp, 31 predicted proteins | sample NGEPer11B_FD_184511 | JGI IMG/M metagenome (GOLD analysis project Ga0209176, IMG submission 184511) | Arctic peat soil microbial communities from the Barrow Environmental Observatory site, Barrow, Alaska, USA - NGEE Permafrost305-11B... | ecosystem: Environmental > Terrestrial > Soil > Wetlands...
CCCGATCCCGTAGTCGTCGACGTATCGCCGCAGCGTTGCATCCAGGTTACGCACCACGATCCCGATCTGCATCGTCTCGGTGAAGACGGCGTCGCGGGTGGGCGCATATCCTTTCTCGTTCTCGCTCATGGTTCCCATTCCTCTCTGGGCTGTTCCGACGCCCGGAGATCCAGTCCGGCGGCAAACTCCCCGGATCCAGGTCAGACTCCTCACATCATGCAGGATGGACAACGTGAGCGCTTCTCCGATCCTGCTGTGCCAGTGTCACACGCCGGCGTAGGCCGCGAGATGCTCGCCGGTGAGGGTGGAGCGGTCGGCGACGAGGTCGGCGGGAGTGCCCTCGAAGATGACCTGGCCGCCGTCGTGACCGGCGCCGGGACCGAGGTCGATGATCCAGTCGGCGTGCGCCATCACCGCCTGGTGGTGCGCGATGACGCCGGCGCCCAACAGCCTGACACCGACCGATCCCCGAACAGCTTCGTGATCGCGTCGAACCGGTTCTGTTCCATGGACGACTCCATGCTGAAAGCGTTCGCTAATGGAGTTCCGATGGAGACACACTTCAGGGATTGGCGGATTCCCCGGAGCAAGTGGCCCTGGTTGCACCATGCGGCGAGCCCTCAGCTCGCAACGTCATCCGTGAGCTCGAGGAGCCATACGTCCGGCCTGTCGGTGACTCCCGCGTTCTCCATCGACTCCTGCAATTCGTCGGATTGCGAATAGAGCCTGGCGCGAACAGGATCGTCCCATTCGAGGAGGATCAGCACTTCACCTGGCTCATCGGGATTGAGGAAGACCTGCCCACCTCGGCACCCGTTCGACCAGCGCGACGCCCGTTCCTCGTCGAACACCACTTTCCAGGTCGGGTAATCCGCAACCCTGTGGCGAATCAGAAGCGCCGGCATCAACATCTCCTCTCCTCACGCGTCAGTCCGCCTTTGGCGTTACGCCGGTCGAGCCGCCAGCGATCGTGCCATCTGTGGGCAGAAACCGCCGGTCACCGCCCGCGTCACGACGGCCATCCCATCAGAATCCGACCCCCTGGGGATCTCCGAAACCGGCTACAGGAGACCGCCACCGGTGGTGACTGGCTACTCGGGCGAGCCGCGGATCGGGTTCTAGGGAGAAGGCCTCCGCCTGACCTTCGATGATGGCGGGCGCGCCAGCGTCGAAGCCTGGCAGCCCGGCGAGAGAACGCCGTCTGCCTGTCCGGCCTCTGGGCGGGCGCAGAGCGCTGGGATCCCGGGATGAGGGCACGCGGGCCAGCAGGGACGCCTCCCCGGCCCGCGTGCCGGCCCGCGCTCAGTCGTCCGGCCCCGGCAGGAACCTGCCGCCGTTGTTTTCAGTCACGGAATCATCGCCGGGTCCGCCGTTGAAGGTGCCGGAATTCAGGTATCTTACGACATCGTCGCCACCTTCGCCGTTGAAGACCTGGGCCAGGAAGTCGATTTCGTCCCGACTGCCCATAGCGTTCACGAAATCGTTGCCGTCCCCGCCGTAGAAGATGCCGCCAAACATGCCGGATGATACCTCGTCGTCACCGGCCCCGCCGTTGAAGGCGCCGCCAAACAGGAGGTGCACCTCATCGCCGAAGGTACCGCCGTTGAAGGTACCGCCGTTCATGTGTGTCACCCTATCCGCGCCGACTCCGCCGTGGAAGGTGCCGCTATTCAGGTCGAACACCTCATCGTCGCCCGCGCCGCCGTAGAACGTGCCGCCATCCAGGTTGACCGGGCCATCGTTGCCGTCGCCGCCCAGGAAGACGTCACCCGGTCCAACGCTGACGACGGGATCGAGGCCGGGGTTTTTCCCGCCGAAGCCGTCGTCTCCACCGAACCCGCAGACGAAGTCCGCGCCAGGGGTGAAGTCCGGGATGTCATCGCCCTCGGTGCCGGCGACGACGTTGTAGTCGTTCGGATTCAGCCCCAGCGCGGTGGCCTCAGCCCGACAGGCGGCGATGGCGGGTGGGAGCGTGGCGTCACAGGCATCCCCGATCCCGTCCCCGTCGCTGTCCATCTGATTCGTATTGGCGATATCGGGGCAGTTGTCGGTGAAGTTTTGGACGCCGTCGTTGTCGGTGTCCCGATTGTCCTCGCTATCGCACGCGTCGCCGAGGTCATCCGCGTCGACGTCCTCCTGTCCGGAATTGGCCACGTTCGGGCAGTTGTCGGCGGTGTTCTGATTGCCGTCCCCGTCCCGGTCGGCATCGCAGGCATCCCCGAGCCCGTCCTGATCGCTGTCGGTCTGGTCGGTGTTGGCGAGCCCCAGGGGATCAGTTCCTTCGTTGGGCGTATGCTCACCCGGGGCGCAGTTGTCGACGCCGTCCTCGACACCATCACGGTCTTTGTCGGTGTCACAGACGTTGCCAATGCCATCGCCGTCGGTGTCGGTCTGATCAGGATTGGCGATGTCCGGGCAGTTGTCCCTGTGATTCTGCCGGCCGTCCCCGTCAGGGTCCCGGTTGTCGAAGAAGTCGCAGGCGTCCCCGAACCCATCCCCGTCGAGGTCCTCCTGTCCGGGATTGGCGGCGTCCGGGCAGTTGTCGGCGTCGTTCTCGCGACCGTCTCCGTCCCGATCAGCATCGCAGACATCCCCGAGCCCGTCCCCATCCCTGTCGGGCTCGTACAGAATGGTGGGATCGAACGGGCAATTGTCTTCGAAGTTCTGGAACGGGTCCCCATCGGTGTTCCCGTTGTCCACGGTGTCGCAGGCGTCCCCGATCCCGTCCCTGTCGGTATCCGTCTGATCGGGATTAGCAAGATCCGGGCAGTTATCGATGGCATCGTTCAGGCCATCGCCATCGCTGTCGGTGTCGCCGGTCGGGGTTGGATCGCAGGCATCCCCGAGCCCATCGCTGTCGGTGTCGGCCTGGTCGGCGTTGGTCAGGTCCCGACAGTTGTCGGTCGCGTTGTCCACGCCATCCAGATCGGTGTCGCCGGTCGGGGTTGGGTCGCAGGCATCTCCGAGCCCATCGCTGTCGGTGTCGGCCTGGTCGGAGTTAACGAAATCCGGGCAGTTGTCCTCGGCGTCCGGCACCGTGTCGTCGTCCCGGTCGAGCTCGTCACAGCTGACCTCCGTATTGCGACCGGAACCACCGCCGCAGGTATCGACGCCCGGGCCGCCGTCCAGAGCGTCGTTGCCCGTGCCGCCCTTGAGACGATCGCTGCCCTCGTTGCCGAAGATGGCGTCGTTGCCGGACCCGCCGTTGATGGTGTCATTACCGCCGCCGCCGCAGATGGTGTCGTTGCCGGACCCGCCGTTGATCACGTCGTCACCGGACGTGCCGATGATCACCTGTGCACCGGAGCCGCCGTTGGTCCTCACGCCGGGCTGTGCCTCGATAACCTCGTACCGTCCTGAGCTCACCGCCGCCTGACACTCGGCGGGCACGTCGCCAGCTTCCTCGGCATCGGTGGCCAGCGCTTCAGTCTCGAGTGCCTCGTCGACGGACCCTTCGCGCGCAACGGTGGCTGGCTGCTCCACCTCCCCGGTGGGTGTGGCGTCGCAGGCGTCGCCAATGAGGTCCCCGTCCGCATCCTCCTGCCCGGCGTTCGCGGCGTACGGGCAATTGTCAGTGACGTCGGCCACCCCATCGCCATCGGTGTCGGCGGGCGGCTGCGGCGTCTCGTCGCAGAGATCACCGGTGCCGTCACCGTCGGCGTCAGCCTGATCGTGGTTCGAGACCGCCGGGCAATTGTCCTGGTCGTCGGGGATCTCATCAGCGTCGGATTCGCCGTTCGGGGTGCGGTCGTCCGCATCGGCACTGCCGTCACCATCGCTGTCCACCACCGGGAACGGCGTGTCGTCGCAGGCATCGCCAATCCCGTCGGTGTCGGAATCGAGCTGGTCGGCATTGTCCACGGTGGGGCAATTGTCCTGGTCGTCGGGGATGTCGTCGGCATCGGACTCGCCGTTCGGGGTGCGGTCGTCCGCGTCGGCAATGCCGTCACCATCGCTGTCCACCACCGGGAACGGCGTGTCGTCGCAGGCATCGCCGGTCCCGTCGCCATCGCTGTCGAGCTGGTCAGCGTTGTCGCGGGTCGGGCAGTTGTCGCGGGCATCGGTGATGAGGTCGTTGTCGGCGTCATCCGGCACGGTCTGCGCCGATGCCGGTCCGCTGAGCGGCATGACCACCAACACCACCAACACGATAATCCCGATCCAGCGGCGGATCGACGGGAAGTCGTTCATGTGTGCATCCTATTTCTGTACGTGCGGCCTTCGGGGCGAAAAGAAACCTCAGCGGGTTCTCAACCACGGTAAGGTGACAAGGGGTGCGACGCGATCCGTACAAGTACCCAGTTCGCGAGCAGCCAGGTACCCATTCGCGCGTGAGGATGACCGTCCCCGGCGGTCGCTGCCCGCGAGACTCGCGCCACGACCTGTGCTGAATTTCCTCAGATGACGGGGAGATGTGAAGAATGCGAGCTATGCGGAATCGCCGGCCGACACCAACCCGGCGGCAATCGCGGTGGACGTCGCCGCGGCACGAGTCCGAACACCGAGCTTGCGATAGACGCTCGCGACATGGTGCTCGACCGTGCGAACACTGATGAACAGGGCGTCCGCTATTTCCGGGTCTGTCATTCCCGTAGCCAGCAATCGAAGAACTTCAGATTCGCGGGCGGTCAGCGAAAATTGCCGCGAGCCTGTGCTGCTCTCCTGGAGGTCGAGAACCTGGGCGATTGCCTGGCTTTCGGTAAGATTGCGACCGATGTCCCATGCGGCCGAGAAGGTTTCGGCTGGAAGACCACGACGGGCCGTTTCAATCGCCTCTTCCAGGGACGAGCGGTTTCTGGGCTGTCGATATCGCAAGCCTATGCGATCGCGCAGACCCTTCGCCGCGCCGAGAAGCGTCGCGCCGCGATCCAATTGGCCTGAGTTCACCGCGACGATGGCGACTGCCTCGATAACTTCGATCACAAACCGTTTCGCCTGGTCGGTTCTGCCAATAGCCAACGCTTCCTTGTACAGGGAAAGTGCCCGGGTCCATTCGCCTCGATCGCGAGCCAGGTCCCCCAGGTCGCCCAACGCCATCATCGTCCCGACATCGAACTGCTCGGCCTTGAAGCGGCGAAGCGCATCCTCGAAATGGTGTTCCGCCAGTTCGCCGAGCCCGGCCGTTCGAGCGGCGATGCCAAGATTTTCCGACACCCAACCTGACATGACCCTGGCCAACCGGGTATCCGGAATGGCGGCGACGGCTTCGCCCGATTGCTCCAGCAATTGCGTGCTTCGTTCACCATCTCCGCGGTCGACGGCCAATCCGGCAAGACCGATAAGCGCCAAAGCGGCGCTGTGGGCGTCGCCATGCTCACGGCACGCCGCCACCCCTTGAGCCAAATGCGCCTCGGCAGCCTCGTTGTCCTCCTGAAAGAGCTCTGCCATGCCGAGCGAGACCAGGATCCTCGCCACGTCGTTTGAAGCCAGGGTGTCCTGAACCGCCAGCGCGCGCTCGGACCATGTCTTGCCTTCCTGATAGTTGGAATGAGCCAGCCAAAAACGCCCAAGTGTGGCGACAAGCCTCCCGAAGAGCTCATGGTCCGGCGACTCCAGCAGCCAGGCAAGCGCTGATCTCAAATTGTCCTGCTCGACAATGAGCTGGTCCATGAAGTGGACATGCATCGGCGTCAGCTCGGCGATTTCATGCTGCTCCGCGTAATTGGTGAAGTACGTTGCATGCGCGAGCCGCGCACGTTTCGCTTCTCCGTGTGATTCCAGCTGATCCTGTGCATATTCCCGAATCGTTTCCAGCATGCGATAGCGCGTCGTTCCCGCGATCGGCCCAGCTTCCCGGATCAGCAGGCTGGAATCGATCAACCTGGAGAGGCGATCTTCGATCGACGTCAACAGGTCTGCATCGATCGCTCGATGAGCAGACTCCTCCGATGCTGCTTTTGACGGCTGGATGTCCAGATCGCTCGACACGTCCGCGATGGCTTCCAGGGAGAACCCACCGCGGAAAACCGATGCATGCCGCAGGGGTTCCTGAGCCTCCAGGGAGAGCAGGTCGTAACTCCAGGCGATCGCGTTCCGCATCGTCTGCAGCCGGCTCGGGTGATCCCGTGATCCGTCGATCAGCAGCGGCAGCAGGTCGTTGAGCCGCCCATTGATCTCTGCCAAGGTGAAGTGGCGCACCCGCGTCGCGGCCAGCTCGACGGCCAGCGGCAGACCATCCAGGCGCTCGCAAATCTCGACGAGGCGCAAGATGTCGCTCGGATTCCAGTCAAGCGATGGATCGACGGCCGCGGCGCGCTCGATGAACAACCTGATGACCGGGACACGAAGCCAGTCATCATGGGTCATCGTCGCTTTCGTCCTGGGCAGTGCGAGCGGTGGCACCGGGATAGCGTGCTCGCCTTCCACACGAAGCAGGCTACGGCTGGTCACCATGACCTTGAGCCGCGGACATCGAGATACCACCCGCGTCAAGGCTGGCGCGGCGTCCATGACATGCTCGAAATTGTCTACGACGAGCAATACGTTGGACGTTCCCAGTGAGGAGGCCACGATATCTTCGACGCTGGCGCCGTCGAACTCAGCAAGACCGAGCGCGGCGGCAACGGCCATCATGACCATTGAAGGGTCCTGGATCGACGCAAGCGACACAAACGGCACGCCATCGGTGAAATGCTCGCCGCTCTCCGCCGCTATTTCGATGGCGAGGCGGGTTTTGCCAATGCCTCCCGGGCCAGTCAAGGTCAAGAGCCGAAGGTCTGGTCGCTGAAGAAGCGACGTTGCCAGGGCGATCTCGTCTTCACGTCCAACGAATGACGTCAGAAAGACAGGCAGGCTGCCAGAGCCGCCTGCCTGCGCGGCCCACGGAACACGCGGCTGGGACTCGGATACCGGATTCGTGGAGCGCGGTGGAGTTTCCATCCTTGACGCATTTCCCGTTGAGCCGGGCAGGCGACAATCGTGACCCTCTACTCAACCGATTATGCCAGTTTGGAGAGGTCGGCGAAGGGCCGGTCGCTATCCGTCGCTTCGTGGGATGGCCCCGGTCACGCGCCGGCGTAGGCCGCGAGATGCTCGCCGGTGAGGGTGGAGCGGGCGGCGACGAGGTCGGCGGGAGTGCCCTCGAAGATGACCTGGCCACCGTCGTGGCCGGCGCCAGGACCGAGGTCGATGATCCAGTCGGCGTGCGCCATCACCGCCTGGTGGTGCTCGATGACGATGACCGACGTGCCGGCGTCGACGAGCCGGTCCAACAGGCCGAGCAGCTGCTCGACATCGGCGAGGTGGAGGCCGGTGGTCGGCTCGTCGAGCACGTAAGTCCCCCCCTTCTCGCCCATGCGGGTAGCCAGCTTGAGCCGCTGCCGCTCGCCGCCGGACAGCGTGGTGAGCGGCTGACCGAGGCTGAGGTAGCCGAGCCCGACGTCAACCATCCGGGCCAGGATCTTGTGGGCCGCCGGGATCTTCGCCTCGCCCTCGCCGAAGAACTTCTCGGCTTCCGTCACCGGCATCGCCAGCACCTCGCTGATGTCCTTGCCGCCGAAGTGGTACTCCAGCACCTTGGCCTGGAAGCGCTTGCCGCCGCAATCCTCGCAGGTGGATTCGACCGTGGCCATGACGCCCAGGTCAGTGTAGATGACGCCGGCGCCGTTGCAGGTGGGGCAGGCGCCCTCGGAGTTGGCGCTGAACAGCCCCGGCTTCACACCATTGGCCTTGGCGAACGCCTTGCGGATCGGATCGAGCAGTCCGGTGTACGTCGCCGGGTTGCTCCGCCGGGAGCCGCGGATCGCGCCCTGGTCGATGACCACCACGCCATCCCGGCCGGCGACCGATCCGTGGATGAGCGAGCTCTTGCCCGAGCCGGCGACACCGGTGAGGACGCAGAGCACCCCGAGCGGGATGTCGACGTCGACGTCCTGGAGGTTGTTCTCCGAGGCGCCGCGGACCTCCAGCGCGCCGGTGGGCGTCCGCACCGACTCCTTGAGGGTCGCCCGGTCGTCGAGATGGCGGCCAGTGGTGGTGTCACTCCCCCGCAACCCCTCCACGGTACCCTCGAAGCAGACCGTGCCACCCGCCGTGCCGGCGCCGGGACCGAGGTCGACGACATGATCGCCGATCGCGATGGTCTCGGGTTTGTGCTCCACCACCAGCACGGTGTTGCCCTTGTCCCGCAGCTGCAGCAGCAGGTTGTTCATCCGCTCGATGTCATGGGGGTGCAGGCCGATGGTGGGCTCGTCGAAGACATAGGTGACGTCGGTGAGCGACGAGCCGAGGTGGCGGATCATCTTGGTGCGCTGTGCCTCACCGCCCGACAGCGTGCCCGCGGGCCGGTCGAGCGAGAGGTAGCCCAACCCGATCCCGGCGAACGAGTCGAGAAGGTGCCGCAGCCCGGCCAGCAGCGGGGCCACCGACGGCTCATCAAGACCGCGGACCCAGCCGGCCAGGTCGCTGATCTGCATCCCGCAGACGTCGGCAATGTTCTTTCCATCGATCTTCGACGAGCGGGCTTCCGGGCTGAGCCGGGTGCCTTCGCACTCAGGACAGGTGGTGAAGGTGATCGCCCGCTCCACGAAGGCCCGGATATGCGGCTGCATCGCCTCCCGGTCCTTGGAGAGCATCGACTTCTGGATCTTCGGGATCAATCCCTCGTACGTCACATTGATGCCCTCGGCCTTGATTTTGGTCGGCTCCTTGTAGAGCAGATCGTGCAGCTCCCGCTTGTTGAACGTGCCGATCGGTTTGTCCGGGTCGAAGAAGCCGCAATCGCGGAAGATGCGGCCGTACCAGCCGTCCATGCTGTAGCCGGGGATCGTGAGCGCGCCGTCGTTGAGCGACTTGCTGTCGTCGTACAGCGCGGACAGGTCGAAGTCGGTGACCGACCCCATGCCCTCGCAGCGCGGGCACATGCCGCCGAGACGGTTGAAGGTCGCCTTCTCGGTCTTCGTCTTGCCGCCGCGCTCAACCGTGATCCCACCGCTGGCCTTCACCGAGGGGACGTTGAACGAGTAGGCGTTGGGCGGGCCGATCCGCGGCTGCCCGAGCCGGCTGAAGAGGATGCGCAGCATCGCGTTAGCGTCGGTGGCGGTGCCGACAGTGGAGCGGGGATTGGCACCCATCCGCTCCTGGTCGACGATGATCGCCGTCGTCAGCCCCTCCAGCAGGTCGACCTCGGGCCGCGCCAGCGTTGGCATGAAGCCCTGCACGAAGGAGCTGTAGGTTTCGTTGATCAGCCGCTGCGACTCCGCGGCGATCGTGCCGAACACCAGCGAGCTCTTGCCCGAGCCGGAGACGCCGGTGAACACCGTCAGCCGGCGCTTCGGGATCTCGATGCTGATGTCCTTGAGGTTGTTCTCGCGCGCGCCTTGCACGCGGATGAGGTCGTGGCTGTCGGCATGGTGCAGTGCAGGCGACTGCGCGTCCGTCGTCATGGTGGTGCTCATGCTGTCTCCATCTCGTGCGCGTGGCAGGCTCCGATGTCTCAGACCGCTGCGAATACCAGTTTGTGTTGTATGCGCGTTTCACCGCGGATGGTCACGAACCCGCTTGCTGACGCGCTATTAACTCCTCAACGGCGCTTGGTAACGTGGTCTCGAAGTCCAGAACCTTGGCTCACCGCGGAACCACTCGGATTCGGTACATGGCTTTGTACAGGGATCGTACGCCAGCCTCCCATGCTTCGCGCTGCTCCGCGGTCATGTACGAGGGGTCATTCATTTGCATGAACTCATCGGGGATGCCGTCGACCCATTCCAATTCGGCCTTGCCGCGCAGAAGCAGGATATTTGGCGGAAAATCGTCGGTATCGATGGTCAGCGCCACATCCGGGTTGACCTGCAACGCCTTGATATTGGCGGCATTGGTAGCCGTGCACATCACAATGGCCGAATCGTCCCAGGTGTACCCGATCGGGACGACGCGGGGTGTATCATCGCGTGCCACATAGGCAAGCCGTGCAATGGATCGTTGCAAAAGTTTGCGGGCGACCTCTCCCGCCATGATCTCGTCGATCTGCTCCTGATCCATGAGCTGTGTCCTCCTTGCAGTTGTTGTTCAAATAGCACGCTTCCTCGACCGCGCCAGTGCCAGACCTTACGGTATGGCGGGTTCACCACAATCGACAACCCATATGGCGCTCGTGTCCCTGCCGCAGAAGGTACGGCATGCCTCTCCCAAGTCCATAACAGACTCTGCACGCGGATAGGGTCGTGGCGGTCAGCAGTGTGCTGCACCAGCGATCGCGTATCCATCCTCGTGGCGATCCTGATCGCTCAGCTCATCGCCTTCTTCACGAGCGCAGCGATCCTCTCCTCTTCAGTGGCGGACAGCTCCGTCAGTGCGAAGGCGGTTGGCCACATGGCGCCTTGGTCCAGGTTTGCTATGTCATTGAATCCGAGCGTCGCGTACCTGGCGTCGAACTTGTGCGCGCTTTGGAAAAAGCAGACGACCTTGCCGTCCCTGGCATAGGCGGGCATCCCGTACCAGGTTTTCGGCGCGAGTTCTGGCGCGCTGCCCTTGACGATCTCGTGGATCCGCTCGGCCATCACGCGATCCGGTTCCGGCATCTCGGCGATTTTCGCGAGCACCTCGCGCTCCGCCTCGGCCGCCTTGTCCGCCTGCGCGGCGCGGCGAGCTTCCGCCTTCATCTCTTTGGCGCGCTCCTTCATCGCCGCTCGTTCGTCAGCCGTGAATCCACCGGATTTATGCGTTGTCGTCGTTGCGCTCATCAGTTCCTCCTGTGCAGGCTCCCATATCCTGTCCTGCCCATTCTTTCAGAAGCGAGGGTCGGCGCTCATTGGTCCTGAGCCAGCCCGATGGCGTTGCCATCGGTGTCCTTCATGACGGCGATGCGCCTGCCGCCGCCGACATCCGTGATCGGCCGTTGCTCCTCCGCGCCGGCGCCGGCCAGCGCCTTCACGCTCGCCTCGATGTCGTCGACCTGCACATAGGCCACCGGCCCCGTCATGCCCTGCGCGTGCCCGTTCGGGTCGAGCCCGATGTCCTGCCCGTCAACGGTGAAGCCGACATAGTACGGGGTGTCCGAGGTCGGCTCGACGCCGAGCAGTGCGGTGAAGCGTGCCTTCGCCTGATCGATGTCCCTGACGGGATAGATGATCGTTCTGATGCCTGAAGTCATGGAATGCTCCTTCACCAGGTTTTGGATGTTTTTGTCGATCAGGGCGTTGATCTGTGGCCGCACCACAACCAGCATCCGGTCAGGGATGAGGGGGATCATCGAGATGATGTGCTGTTGCAGCGCGGTTGAGCTGTTGCGGTGCTGATAGTCATCGTCGATGCCCGCCAGGTCAAGCACGTATTCGAGGGAAACCCCAAACAGTTCCGACAGGCGGCGGCACGACTCATACGATGGGCGTCGCTGATACGGGCTGTCGTCAGGCAGGAGCCACTTGCCGACGGTTCCCTTGTACAACTCCAGTTCGCGGCCGAGCCGGTTCTTGCTCCAGCCGCGCATCTCCATTTCCTTTTCAATCCACTCGCGCAACTCCCTGGTCGCCCCTTGACTTCGGGTACTGGACATTGATCCCGTTCCTTGGACGCGTGCTTGGGACATAGCGATTCCTCCTACAGGATATAGACGCCGGACCTTCAATGATATCCACATGGATACCATCTTTGCCTGGTTCGTCGTGGATGTTCGGTCACGCGCCGGCTACGCCGGGGCCAACTGGTCTTGCAACTGACCCAGCATCATCTCCCAGCTGTACCTGGCGCCGCCGATCTCCTGCTTTGCCCCGCTCTGGAAACCACTCTGCTCAAGGTGCAGCCGCGTGACGCCGCTCTTCGCTTCCGCAAGCGTCCAGGTGACCACGGTCGCGTGCGGCAGGTCGGCCTGCCCGGCAGTTTCCCAGGTGTAGGAGAGCCGGTTCGGCTTGTCCACCTCGGTCACTTCGCAATCGATGATCCCGTCATAGCCGGGAGCATCCCGGAACTGAAATGCGTGCCCGACGACCGGCTTGAAGTCGTTCGTCTTGAACATCATCCATTCGGAAAGCGTGGCGGAATCGGTCAGGGCCTTCCAGACCCGCTCGATCGGGCTCTTCAACTCATAATCCAGCACAACGGTCTCACTCATGGGTTTTCCTCCAAAAGACGTTTCAGGCGATCGATCCGTTCGATCCAGAACCGATCGTAGAACGAGAGCCACTCTTGAATCTCGCGCAGCGGGGCGGCGTTCAGGCGGTAGCGTGTCTCCCTGCCGACCTTGCGATCGGTCACGAGGCCGGCCTCCTTGAGAATGGCCAAATGCTTGGAGATGGCCGTGCGGCCCATTTTGAACCGGGCTGTCAGCTCGTGGAGGGGCAGCTCGTCGGCGTCGGCCAGCATGCGGAGCATCTGGCGGCGAGTCGGATCGGCCACCGCACTGTAGACATCTCGCATGGAGCTCACCTCCTCTGCCTTCGCCGCGCATGTGGGCCGTTGCGCACCGGCCTCGCATGCGACACCAAATGGTGTCTGAAAAGATAATACGACACCATTTGGTGTCCTGTCAAGACTTGCGCGTGTGGCTCGGGTGAGGGTTGGGGATAGGCGCGCGGGCGAGCAACCCACGATCTGCGATGATGCCGGCCCGGTGAAGTAGCGCCCTGGGGAATGACGCCGCTCTCTTAGCCCCGATCAGCCCGCTCCCGCAGCCAGGCGAGGGCAGCCTCCGCTCCGTTGAGCACCGAGATGTGGCCGTCACCGGGGGAAAGCCGCAGCTCTGAAGTGGGGATGTGGCTCGCCAGCCACGCGACGTGTGAGCTGGGTATGACCCGATCTTCGCCGCCGTGCAGCAGCAAGGTCGGCGCGGTGATTGTTACCGGGTCGAATCCCCATGGGGCGACGTAGGCGAGGTTGTCGTCGATCAGGGCGCCCGGGCCGTTCTCCATCGCCGGGCCAACCACGCTGTTGAGCCAGCTCCATGACCCGGCGAGCGCGGCATGATCCGCTTGGGTGAACATCTCAGGGTCGTACTCGGCGGTGGCTTCGAAACGTTCCTTGGCCGCGCGGCCTTTTGTGGCGGCACGCAGGGTGGCAACGCCACCCGGATACATGCCCGCGAACCAGTCGAGCCCCTTGGCGCCGAATGGCGCCAGCCCCGCGATGCTGACTGCACCCAGCACGCGCTCCGGCAGCAGCGCGGCGCAGGCCAAGGCGTGCGGACCGCCACCGGAATGACCCATGACGGCGAACCGGTCGATGCCCAGCGCATCGGCGACGTTGGAAACGTCAGCGGCCGCCGATGCCACGTCCCGGCCTTGGGATGCTGTTGATCCACCGTATCCGGGCCGGTCGTGCGACACCCAGCGGATACCGAGCCGGTCGGAAGTGGCGAAAAGCGGCGCGGGTGGTGTGCCGATGTTCGGCGTGCCATGATGCCAGAACACGGCGAGCTGGTCGCCGGCGTCATCCGCGCCAGTGTCGTAGACATGCAGCGTGTGACCGTCGCGCATCTCCAGATCAGTCTCGTTCATCATCTTCCTCGTCCAAGGGGCTGTGCCCTGGCTGTACTTGCCCGAAGGCGCTGCCTGGGGCTATGCACTGCCCACCAATTGCACCTGGTCAGGTGTCGGTGCTGTCATCCATGGTGATGACGACCTTCCCTCGCGTGTGTCCCGCTTCGAGATACCGGATCGCCTCGGGGACCTCGCTCAGCGGGTACGTTCGGTCGATGACCGGTGTCACCTTGCCGTCCTCGATGAGCTCTTTCAGGAATTCCAGGTCTTCTCCGCTTGGTTTCATCAAGAACGAGACAAGCTTCTGGCTCACGAACGGTGACAGCGCGATCGCCTTGATGTTGCGATCCACCGGCCCGATCCAGCGACCTTTGGAATCTCCGCTGCTGAGTACGAGCGTCCCGGTGGGGGTGAGCGCGCGCCGGCACGCCGCGGGCGACGCGGTGCCGGCCAGCTGGAAGATGAGATCGTACTGCTGCCCGCCCTGGGTGAAATCCTCCCGGGCGTAGTCGATGACGTGATCCGCGCCGATCGAGCGGACCATCTCCACGTTCATCTTGCTGCAGGTGCCGGTCACATGTGCTCCGAGCGCTTTCGCGATCTGCACGGCGAATGTCCCCACGCCCCCCGACGCGCCGACGATCAGGACCTTCTGCCCCGGCTGGATATTCCCTGCGTTGCGGAGACCTTGCAGGGCTGTCACCGCGGCCAGCGGCACGGCCGCCGCCTGCTCGAAGGTCAGGTTGACCGGCTTCAGGCTCAGGCGATTTGCCGGCACGCGTGCGTATTCGGCAAAGCCACCCGCGCCGACAAACGCGAACACCTCATCACCTGGGCGAAACCGCGTCACATCCTTGCCGACCGCCTCGACCTGCCCCGCCAGATCGCCGCCTGGACGGCTGTTCTTGGGCTTGCGCAATCCCGAGTCCGCGGGCCGCATGATGTACGGCACCCCTCGCAGGTAGTGCCAGTTGAGGGGATTGACGGAAGCGGCCCGGACCCGCACGAGTACCGCATCGTCGTTGACGACCGGTTTGTCGATGTCCTGGAGATGCAGTACATCAGGCGAGCCGTACTCGTAATAGACGAACGCTTTCATGTGGGACACCTTTCGGATGTGGTTGATCGCCGCCACAGTCCCGAGGCCTGAGCCAGATTCAGGGAGATGGCGTGACAATGACCTGGGCGAGGAACGACAGGCAGCCAAAGCTACCGATGAGATAGCCCGAAGATGCAACGGTGTCTCAACGCCCCGTGAGTTGTTGGTCCCCGCGATACATGTCGATCGTACCGCAATTCCGGAGATTCGCCCACGGAACGTTCGGTATACTCTTTGTCCATGAGTCATGATGCCCTGAAGACCACAATCATCATCTACCTTGATGCCGATGCCTGTCCGGTAAAGGACCTTGTCTACAAGGTTGCGGCGCGGTACGGCGTGCCGCTGAAGGTGGTCGCGAACACGTCGATCCGGATAACGCCCAATGCGGGGCACGACGCCGAGATGGTCGTCGTGCCGGGCTCGCCCGACGCCGCCGACGACTGGATCGCCGAGCGTGCCGTGAAGGGCGACCTGGTGCTGACCTCCGATATCCCGCTGGCGGCGCGGGTGATCGGTAATGATGTTCGCTGTCTCGATTTCCGGGGCGGCGAGTACAACCCCAACCGCATTGGAGATGCACTGGCCTCCCGCGATCTCAACGCGATGCTTCGCTCGATGGGGGAGATCACCGGCGGCCCGAAGGCGTTCTCGCCGAAGGATCGCTCGAAATTCGCCTCCACCCTCGATGCCGCCGTCAACAAGATGGCACGGAAGGCGGCCAGGAAGGCAACCGGTTAGGGAGAGGGCCAGGCGCTTTTGGTTGCTCCGGCGCCCGGATCATCGTGTACGATGACGCTCACCCGGCTCGAGCATCGGCGAGCGGACAGTGCTCATCGCCGATACGAGACGGAAACCACGAGAGGCGCCCGCCATGGAACGCGCGATCGACGTTTTTATCGACGATGTCCGGCAAATTCTGGCGCGGGAGGGTCCGAGCAAGCAAGGCATGGACCAACTCGTGACGCGCATGCGCGCGCTGGTTGGGAATCCAGACGTGCTGGCAACGCACCAGGAGTTCACGTCCTCGGTTGCCACAGGAGCCGCCACGGGACTCTACGCCGACACCGGTCGCCAATCGCGGGTGATGTACACCGATGACACGGGCCTGACACTGGTCCGATCGCGATTCGACCCTGCCGAAGCGACACCGATCCACTCGCATGGCACGTGGGGCATTGTCGGGGTGTATGCCGGTCGCGACAGGCACGAGGCATGGCGGAGGCGCGATGGCGGTGGAGGAGCCGGACATGCTGTCGTCGAGCTGATCGAAGAGCGCATTTTGGAACCCGGTGACGTCGTCGTGATCCCGCATCCTCCACAGGACATCCACCGCCAGCAGGGCTTCGGTGGCGAACCGGCCCATGAGTTCGTCTTCTTCGGCGCCAATGCGATGGTCATTCCACGCCTGATCTTCGATCCCGACAACGAGACTGCCCGCGAGATCATTCCCGGACAGCGCTAGCGCCGCACCTCAATCAGCCTTCTTTTCGGCGTATTCAGCGCCCTCTCTCCTCCTGCGCACCACCGCCGAAGGCATCGTCCGTGCAATCCTTGACAATGACAAAAAGTCAACCATTGACACAGGGCAACCTCAGATCATACGATCAGCAACAGGTTATGTCCTTCAAAGGAACGAGCATTCGCCACGGCTTGAGGCACGAGGCGAATGCCGATCGAGTCGTGGTCCCTGGTTGATGTGGAGGTCCGGTTTGATGGAGGAACGGGACTGCGGGGAGCCGCAATCGGCTGCATTGCTCTCCCGGCGAAGGCTGCTGGCGGCAACGGCAGCGTTCCTGGCTGCCGCGATCGGTGCAACCCATCCGGCACTGGGGCAACAGCCGCCCGCGACGACCGTGACGCGTGGGCCAACTGACAAGGCTGTTGTGGCGCTCACCTTCGATTGCGGCTCGGATCGTGGTCATGCGGAGCTCATCCTCGACACGCTTGCCAGCGAGAGCGTGCCGTGCAGCTTCGGCATGACTGGCATGTGGGCGGAGTCGAATCCGGACCTGGTACGGCGGATGGTCGCCGAGGGACACATGCTGATCAACCACAGCTATACCCATCCTTCCTTTACGGGAGTGTCCGAGGGCGGTCCACCTCTCCCGACCGAGGATCGGCTGCGGGAGCTCGAATCGACCGAGGATTTGCTGATCAGCCTGACCGGCGCCGGTGCGCGGCCCTGGTTTCGGCCTCCGTATGGTGACTATGACCGGAGCGTGCTGGAGCTTCTGGGGAACAACGGCTTCACCTGGAATGTGCTGTGGTCGCTCGATGTGCTGGGATGGCAGGGCATCTCGCGAGATGAGGTCGTCGCGCGGGTGGCCAACAACCACGGCAACGGGTACATCTATCTCATGCACGTCGGCGCGGAATCGCAGGAAGGGCCGGGCTTGCCGCGTATCATCGACTTCCTGCGATGGAAAGGATACGGCTTCGTCACCGTCTCCGGGCTGCTTGGCGCAAGCGAGCCGCCGCCTCCGGCGAAATTCAGGTCGGGCGCAATGGTCCGGGTGATGGACGAACTGGCGCTGCGCGCGACCCCCAGCAGCTCCGCGATGCTGGTGGCGGCGATGGCTGTCGGCACGGTCGGTACGGTGCTGGCCGGACCGACCGCCGGCGATGACTTCACCTGGTACCAGCTGGAGACACCGTACGGGACGGGTTGGGCGGCGGAAGACTGGCTGGAAGTGGCGAGCCTGGTCGATCAGCTGGTGGCATTGCTGGTGGAGCTCCTCAAGGATATTCTGGTCGAAACGTAGCTGATCTTCGAGCCAGCAACAAGAATTGGTGTTCGCGGGCGGTGTCGAGTATACTTATAGGTGCTATTCCCCGGGTATCCTATCCCGGCCTTCGGGCCGGTGAAGATCCCGGGGTTTCTCTTTCACCTTCAAGCCAGGATAGATAATGGTAGCTCGGTTCATTGCTACGCTGGAACGACCTGTTTCTCGGGTCCGACTGGAGAGCTATCGAGATGGCGGACACGATTTTGACATGTTGGTGAACTATTTTTACAACATCGAATTGTCGGAAGCATTGTACCCAACATTGAATGCCTTTGAAGTAGCACTTCGTAACAGTGTTCATGGTGTTCTCGCGAAGCACTTTCAGACATCCTATTGGTTCGATCAATCTGGATTCCTGCCCAATCGTCAGATCAGGCAAGTTGTCGCCACTCGGGACAAGCTGACCAAATCTGGCAAATACCATGATGCAGACAGAATCATTGCTGAACTCAATTTCGGCTTTTGGCACAGCATGTTCAATAGTCCCTTTGAGCGAGATATATGGCGTCCGAGTCGATCTGCCCTTGTTCTCGAGGCGTTTCCACAGATTCCGGGCCGGATGCGGAGTCGTCAGGATGTCTGGGATCGATGTGATCGAATTCGGATCATTCGGAATCGGGTGATGCATTTTGAACCGATTTGGTCCAGACCTCACCTTGAGAATGATCATGGTAAAATCCTGGCGGCATTGCGCTGGATAAGCATAGAGATGCATGACACCATCGCGATATGCGATCGATTTCCGTCAGTGCATGCGCATGGCAGGCACGATCTTGCGCAACGGATTCAGGCGGAGATTCAACGACTCTATCCGTAGTGACGTTGTTGACGTCTTGCGGGTAGAATCAATTAGCTTTGTCCGGTTCTCGGGTCGAGGGCGTCGCGCAGGCCGTCGCCGATGAAGTTGATGCTCAGCACCGCCACCGCGATCAGCACGCCAGGCGGCGCCCAGAGCCAGGGCATCTGCCGCAAAATCGTGGCCGATTGCGCCAGGTTGATCAGGTTGCCCCAGCTGGCGGTCGGCGGCTGCACGCCCAGACCGAGGAAGGAAAGTCCCGCTTCGGTCAGGATCGCCGCCGCGATGCCGAACGTCGCCGCCACGATCACCGGCGCGAGCGAGTTCGGCAGGATGTACCGGAAGATCAGGCGAAAATCGCTGACCCCGACCGCCCGTGCCGCCTCGACGAACTCCCGCTCCCGGATCGAGAGGAATTGCGCCTGTACCAGCCGGCAGATGCCGGTCCAGGTCAGCAGCCCGATGATCATCATCACATTCCAGATGCTCGGCCCGGTGATCGACACGGCGGCAATAATGATGATCAGCGGCGGGAAACACATGACCGTGTCGGTGAGCCGCTGGATCACACCGTTGGTGAGCCCGCCGAAGTAGCCGGAAACCGAACCAAGGACGACGCCGATCACGGTGTAGATGGTGACCGCCACGAATCCCACCGAGAGTGAGACGCGCGCCCCGTACACCAGCCGGCTGAAGACATCGCGACCGACTTCATCGGTTCCCAGCCAATGCTCGGTGCTGGGTCCCTGTCCTGCCGCCAGCAGGTCGACAGTGTAGGGATCGTGCGTGGCGACGAGCGGCGCGAAGATGGCCGCCAGCCCGAGCAGGGTGATCACCACGAGTCCCGCCACCGCCAGCCGATGCCGCATAAATGCGTGGACGAAGCGTCGGCGCTGATGGATTGGTTCCTCTTGCGCCATCAGCGATGGTGTTGTCGCCGTGTTCGTCATCACATCATCAGCCATGTCAGCGCTTCCGTCCCTGCAGGCGAATCCTGGGATCAGCGACGGCGTACAGCATGTCCGCGAGAAGGTTGCTCAGCAGCACCATGGTCGCGGTGACCAGGATCACGCCGAGAATCACCGGATAGTCGCGGGCGCTGACCGAGCTGATCGCAAGCATGCCCATCCCCGGCCACTGGAAGATCGTCTCGACGATGACCGCGCCGCTCAGCAGCTCCGGTAGGCTGAGCCCGACGATGGTGATCAGGGGGATCAGCGCGTTGCGGAAGGCGTGGATCGTCAGCACGGTGCGCTCCCGCAGTCCCTTGGCGCGTGCCGTGGTCATGTAGTCCTGCCGCAGCACTTCGAGCATGGTCGACCTGGCGTAGCGCATCACCAGCGGCACCTGCGCTATCGACAACACCGTCACCGGCAGGATCATGTGCCGGATTAGGTCGGTGGCGGAATCATCCTGTCCCAGGGTCCGCATGCCCGAGCTTGGGAATATCCGCCAGCGGACGGCGAAGAGGTACACCAGGCCCAGGCCGAGGAAAAAGCTTGGCGTCGAAATCGTCATGAAGCCGCCGATCGTGGTGATGTAGTCGAGCACGCTGTACTGGCGCACCGCGGAAAGGATGCCGAGCGGGATGCCGATCAGGGTGCCGATGATGAGCGCGGCGCCCATGAGCAGGCTGGTGGGGCCAATGCGATTGAGGATTTGCTCGCCGACGGATTGACCGCTGATCAGCGAGAACCCCAGGTTGCCCTGGGCCAACTCGCGCACCCAGAGGACATAGCGTGTTGTCACTGGCTCATGGAGACCCAGCTGCTCCCGTCGCATTTCCACCCAGTCCTCGCCGAGCTGGGCCCGCGTGATCGGGTCGATGAAGGCGGTCACGGGATCGCCCGGCGCGAGCTCGACCAGGACGTAGGAGAGCAGCGTGACGCCGATCAGCACCGGGATGGCGATCAGGATCCGGTTGAGAATGAACTGGCCCACGTGTTCTGCTCCGTATGCGCGCGCGGGTACGGAAATCCGCTACCGGAAAATGCCGTTTCCGGTAGCGGGCGCCAGGTCCGCCGCTACCGTATGTTGGCCATTTCCAGGCGGCAGATCGCTACTCCGCCAGCGACCATTCGTGGATGTTCCAGTGGATATCGGTGTTCGGTCCTGGCTCGACCCCCTGCACCTTTGCGTTGATGCCCCAGATCATGTTGTCCGACCACCAGAAAATGGTCGGGATGTCTTCGTTGAGGATCTGGGCGACCTGATGGTAGATCTCCGTGCGCTCCGCGACATCCGATGTGCTGCGTCCCTGCTGGAACAACGCGTCGAGCTCTTCATTGCAGTAGTGCGTCGTGTTGCCACCGTTCGGCGTCCAGTTGGCGCAGGCGTAGTAGGTCGAGGAGACATCCGGATCGAGACCATAGGCTCCCCCGCCGAACCAGGCGAGATCGAAGTCCATGTCCTCGATCACCCGCTTTTCGAAGGCGGCCTCGTCCAGCGGCGTGAGGGTGATGTCCACCCCGATTTCGCTCATCTGCTGCTGGAATACCGGCGCGGACAGTTCGATCGCCTGGACACCCTGTTCCCAGATCAGCTCAAGCGTCTGTGAGGAATCCCAGCCCGCCTCGGTCAGGAGCTGCCGCGCCGTTTCGGGTTCATATTCGTAGGGGTTCAGATCGTCGTATTGCGCCCACTCCGGTCCGATCACGGTCTGGTTGACGATCGTGCCCTGCCCCTTCAGCACTACATCCATCAGCGAGCGGCGGTCGACACCGTGCATGAACGCCTGGCGGACGCGCTTGTCGGTGATGGTCTCGTTCATGATCGCGGTCTGGAAGACGCCGACCCCCGGTGTTGGCACGATGTTCACGACCTCGCTGTCCGCCAACCGTTCGGCATCGGCGGCGCTGACCGCCTGCATGATGTGCAGCTCACCGCTTTCCAGCGAGGCAAGCTGGGTGGCCGCGGCGGCCATGCGGATGTAGACCTGCGCGAGCTTGGGAGAGCCGAGGAAATAGTCGGGGTTGACGTCCGTTTGCACGTACTGGTCCGGCACGTACTCAACAAACTTGAACGGTCCGGTGCCGACCGTCGGATTCTGGGCGAAATCGTGCTGGTCGAGCGCGGCCGGATCGACCTCGCCGAGGATATGCTCGGGAAGAATCCAGACCAGCGAGTTGTTGTGGGCGGCGCCGATCAGGAAGGCGATATTCGGCTCGTTCAGGACGATCTTGACGGTGTAGTCATCCACCATCTGGAGACCGGGAACATCGTCCGCCTCGCCCGCCCGGAAGGCTTCCGCGCCCTGGATTTGGGAGAGCTTGTTGTACTGGCTGGCGCCCACCGCCTCAACCATCGCCAGGCGATAGGTGAAGATCACGTCGTTCGCGGTAAAGGGCTCACCATCGTGCCATGTCACATTCTGCCGCAGATAGAAGGTGAATTCGGAGGCGTCATCATTGATCTCGAAGCGTTCCGCCAAATCCGGGATGAGGTTGTAGCCGGCGTCAAAGCGAATCAGGCGGCTGAAGATCATGTCGAAGACCTGGGTTTCCGCGCCGCCTGATGCCCGGTACGGCAGCCAGGCGCCGGCTGGCTCGCTTTCGCCACCGAGCTGGAGCGCGCCAGCTGGCGCGGTATCCTGCCGGCCCAGCGCTGGCTGGCTGGCCACCGTGCCCAGACCCGCTGATGCGACTCCCAGCGCCGCTGCGCCCTTCAATACCTGTCGTCGATCCGCCCTGCCGCTGGTCACTCGATTCATCGCGCCTGAATCTCGTTCGTCGCGCATCACTTCCTCCTCATGCGATTGGTGCGTCACTCGATGCCGCGCCTCGTCGATGGTGTACGACCTGGGACCCTCGGGCACACCTGACGCCCTTTTACCTATGCTTTTGCGACGCCCCACTCTTTCATGTTGGTTATCTCAACGGCAGCCTCTCACAGGGCAAAGGCACTGTCAACGGGCTTCGTCCGGGAAAATGCACCCCGTGGACACCGTGAACCGTGACACAGCCACGTTGTCATGCTGTGCCGCTCGAATGTAAATGGCAGGACCCGGGTAGCACGTGGGAATGCTGCTGTTTATTCAGCAGGTTCGATGAAGTCCTCCACCACCCAGCCGTGCTCGCCCGTGTCGACCGTGACGACCTCCCACCAGACGTCGTCCTCGATCTCCTCCGGGCCGAAGAGGACGATGAGCGGATCGCCGACGCTCAGCACGGTGACGATCTCGCCACTGGTGGACGCTTCGGAGCGCATGTTGACGCTATCCTCAATGACGACGACCTCCATGTCCGGGGCGATCCCGCTGTCCGCGGGGTCTTGCTCGTCTTGGGTTGGCGGCAGTAGCGTGCTAGCCTGCGGGGTATCGTCGCTGAAGACGGTTGTGGTCGTAAGATCATCGCCGCCGTCCAAGGTTGTGGTCGAAAGACCATCGCCTCCGAGATCGGCGAGCGGTGTGGCTACCACCCCGACATAGGCAGTAGTGGCAAGCAAGGTCGCGATTGAGAATACCTGGGGGATCGACCACGCACCTGCTTGCAGGCCCCACTGGACTGCGGTGGGATCAACGGGCTCGCCATTGACTATGTCCTCCTGCTTCGGATGTCGGTCCCTGGACTTCGCCCAAGCAAGGCCGGCACCCACATAGTTGAGGAACGCCAGCCCCAAGCCCACAAGCAACGACAAACCGCCGAACGCCAACTCCACGAGGGATACAACCGACGCGGCCAGGTTGAGGAGCGCAATCGTTTGTCCCTGCAGGACGCGATCCAAGGTGCGCCGTACGGACCATCCAGCGCTCGGCCGGTCGCGTTTGGCCTCCTGCCTGCTTCGCCACTCGGTGCAAAAGCGTTCGGCGTCGGTTCGTTCGAACCGCCACCGGTTACCTACCTTGTGACCGCGAAGGGTGCCGGCTCGCGCGAGATACCGAACCGTCGACTCGTTCATGTCGTCGGAACACATGGCGGCCACCTGGCTCGTCGTCAGGGACGCTTCGCCGTTGTAGTCCTGCATGGTAGGCCCTACCTTTCCGCGCTTGGAACTTGGAAGTCCCATCGCGCCGAGGACCGATTGCGCCGCCGGATCGGTTGTCCGGGCATTGCACGTTCGCACTCAACCCAACCGCCATGCCAATCCTGATGGCGCCAGTATCTCGGTTGTCCCAGAGCGATGCATGGTCTGTCGACACGATGGTCCCCTGCCCGATGTCTCAACACACCAGGCTTCCGTCGCCGGGGCAGCCGTCTATCCCGACAATGTCCATGCAAACCATCTCGAATTTATCATAACTCAAAGACGAATAATACAGGTTGCAGCCGCTTTGATCAGTCACGTGTCGAGGTACTGTTACCGTGACACAGGCAACGTGTCACGTACCGTAAACGACCGTCACCCGCGCCCCTTCGCTCGGCTCAGGGTCAGCATGATGCCATTTTTCGGTGTGTCTCTGTGCCAACATGCCGGTGTCGAGGTACTGTGCTCCAGCGCAAGAGCGGGAAGCCGCCACCCGGCAGACAGATCCACAGGTCATGCGCACGTTGACAACCCGAAGGGCGGGCCATAGGGTGACGGCACTGTTCGGTTCGTCGCTTGGCGTCGAATGCTTGCTGGAGGCTGTACCGTGTCGCTCAACCATTGGAATGAATCAACCCGCGACGAGCTTGCGAGAATCCTGCCGGATGCCGTGGTTGTCCTCCCCACCGGGGCGACGGAACAACATGGACCTCACCTGGCAACAGGGCACGACACCTTCACCGTCGATCACATCGCCAACCAGGCCGCCGGGCGCGCGGGGGTGGAACACACAATCGTCCTCGCCCCGTGTCTCCCGTTCGGGTCGTCCGACCACCACCTGCCCTTCGGCGGGACACTGTCGATGTCGACCGGGACCTATCTCCACGTCGTGCGGGACCTGGTGACATCGATGATCACGGACGGCGCCAGGAGGATCTTCCTGCTCAACGGTCATGGCGGCAACCAGGAGCTGAACCAGCTCGTCGCCCGCGACGCCGTGCAGGCCCAAGCAACCGGCTCACGCGTAGCAATCGCCGCTGCTTCTTACTGGGAGATCGCCCAACAGTCGCTGTCATCGGACCCGGCGCTGGAAGGCTTCCGGAAACCAGGCCACGCCGGTCAGTTCGAAACGTCAACCATGCTCGCCATGAAGGCATCCCGCGTCCGCGAGCCACGACCGGATCGCGACGATGATCCCTCACTCACCACGACCATCCCCGGAACGCGGGTGGAGCTCTCGCACAATTGGGAAGCATTCGACGGGTTTACCGATGCGCCTCACAAGGCGACCGCCGAGCTCGGCGAAATCATCCTCGATCATGTGATCCGCGATGTCGCCGCCGCCTTTGAGGCATTGGCGCGCATCCCGCTGGACGACACCCGGTCGTAGGGTCGGATCATGCCGCCGTCGCGACTCGCGCCAGGCGGGCTTGCGCCGCCACCGCCGCAAGCCCGATCCCACGGTTTTGTTGGAAGCTCTTTAGGAAGACCCGGTGGAGTCATGACCCGAAGCGCTTATCAGGCGGCATTTCGCGCGCACGACGTCGACAATCGCCGCCCGTCCGACTTCCCCGTACCTTCGAGGATCGGTCGCCGCTGTGTTGTGATCCAGAAAACGCCGCACCGCGCCGGTGAAGGCCACGTTGAGCTGGGTCGCCATGTTGACCTTGGTGACCCCCCGCCGCACTGCCTCGAGCAGTGCCATATCGGATATGCCCGACGATCCGTGGAGCACCAGCGGAATTGTTACTGCGTCGCGGATCGCGCTGATGCGATCGAAATCAATTTCGGCCGATTGATCGGTCATGCCATGCTTTGAGCCGACAGCGACCGCCAGCGAATCGACTCCCGTCGCCACCACATACGCCGCCGCCGCCGCGGGACCGGTCATTCCCTCGGGCGATGTAACCGCGCCATCCTTCCCACCGACGATCCCGAGTTCGCCTTCGATGCTGAGCCCGTGTGCGTGTGCCCAACGGGTCTCGTCGGCGGTGCGCTCGATATTCCGATCATGTGACGATGTGGACGCATCGAACATGACCGAGCTCATGCCGGCCGCGGCCGCGCGTACGCAGAGGTCATGGGTCGTCGCGTGATCGAGGTGGAGCGCAACCGGCACCGAGGCAGACCGGGCGAGTTCGCGGCAAGCGGCCGCGATTGGCTCCAGCGCACCCAGGTGATACCGGATCGCGTTCTGGCTGATCTGGAGGATGACCGGCGCGCGTTCGGCCTCAGCCCCCAGGATGATGGCTTCGGCGTGCTCCAGGCTGATCACATTGAATGCCAGCACGCCGTATGGCGGATTCGATTGCATCGCCGCTTCGAGTATGTCGTGGGTCCGAACCAGCATCAGATCGCTCCATCATTCGCTTTTGCGGCAAACTCCCTTACCGCATGCTCATCAGGATAGGTTCGCGATCCCGCCTGGGAGACGACGTACGCGGCCGAGGCGCACGCAAACTCCAGGCACTGGCGCACCTCCCATCCCTTGCGACGTCCATAGATGAAACTCATGTCGAACACGTCGCCAGCGCCGGTCGTGTTTGCCGCGTCGATCGGAAGACCCGGGACGTCGATGATGGTCTCGCCGTTCACTGAGACTGCTCCCAGTGCCCCGCGCTTGATCACAGTGTGGCGTGCTCGCGAGCCGATTGCCGCCACGCCCTCTTCCCACGTGGATGTGCCAGTCAGGTGGCAAAGCTCTTCCTGGTTTGGCATGAAGAGGTCAACGTGGTCGAGGAGCGCGAGCGTGTCATCGCGTGTTTGCGTCTGCCATCCTCCAGGATCCCAACTCGGATCGAAGACGACGAACTGGCCACGTTGGCGCAGGCCGCGCGCGTACCCGGTGACCAGCCCCGGCGAAAATTGGGGAAGCAGGAAGTTCCCACAAAGGAAAACCTCAGCACAGGCGGCGATTCGATCATCGTGCCGCTCCGCGACCGCCACGCTCATCTGCTCGTGGGCGCCCAGCACGGTGAGAATGCTCCGCTGCCCACAATCCCCAACGAAGACGATGCCCAGGCAGGTCGCGGCATCACGGATCGTCGCGACTCCGGCCGTATCGATCCGGGCCGCGATCAGCTCCCGCCGTAAGAACGCCGCATTGGCGTCATCACCGACGGTCGATACCACGAACGGCGACATTCCAAAACCGCGTCCGGCCAATGCCAGGTATCCGGCGGTGCCGGCAAGTTCCACCCGCGAGGATTCCACGATGAGTTCCTCGTCCCATTCGGGAAACCGCGTGACCGTGGAGACGACCTGGTCCACGTTGAGGTTGCCGACAATGGCAATTGGCCGGTGGAACTCAAATGACATCGAGTACGACCACCGAGTTCAGGTTGCGGGGCCTGTCGGGATCCAGCCCCATGGCCAGCGCACGGTAGTAGCCCAACAGTTGCGCGAACGGCAGATAGAGCAGGCAGCGCGCGAGATCGCTGAAGCCGGATCCGACGATGAGGCCGTCATCGACGCTGCCTGGCTGGTGGGGTCCGATCGCAACCACGTGCGCGCCGTGTTGCTTGAGATCACGCTCGACATCGGCGATGTACGCGTGCTCGCGTCGTCCCTCGAAGAGAATGATCAACGTCTGCTCATCGACGATCGAAATCGGGCCATGCCGGAACTCGAGTGGATTGTAGGCTTCGCACGTGCTTTGCGTCATTTCCTTGAGCTTGAGCGTGCCCTCCTCGGCCAAAGCCTGATTGGGGCCAAGCCCGAGATAAATGGTCTTGTCATACGCTTTCAGCGCGCTGATCTTCCGGGCCATGTGGTCCACCGCCTCAAGTTGATCATTGAATGCGGCAGGCAACCTCTTCAGTTCGTCGAGCATCACATCGTTCTCCGCGATCAGCGCCGCGACCATCTGCAGGGCAAGCAGCATGGTGGTGAACGATTGGGTCATCACGACCGATTGTTCGACCGCGAAGGGGAGCTCAATGCCGAAATCGCAACGCTTTACCAACTCCGTGCCACTGGTGCAGGTAATCCCGACTGTTGTGACGCGCGGGTGATGTTCGCGCAGGTAGCTGGCGGCCAGTAACGCCTCAGAGGTCGTGCCCGACCGTGAAATGATGAAAGCGATGACCGATTCCTCATGTGGCACGGTCGACGCCGCTGAGAGGAATATCTCTGAGGCCGGGGCCGCCGTGGCCGTTGTCCCGGTGAGCTCCATGAAACTCTGGGCGGCTGTTTGTGCGATATAGAGTGATGTCCCGGACCCGATGAACAGGGCATGGGAAATCGCCTCGCAATCGATCGATTGCGCGATGCTGGACCAGATCGGCGGTACCTGCCTGAGCGTTTCGTCCCAGGAGGAGTGTTGCTTCAGAATTTCGGTATAGGTCAGGCTCATGTTGTGGTCCCTCTTGTGCATTTGCGGCCTGGCGGGTTTCAAGCTCATAATCAATGACGTCAACACCCGTACTCAACGACATCAACACCTGATCGCAACCGATCTACATCACGGTCATCGACAACACCCGCCACCTCCTGGAGTGCCGCACCTGTTCCACACGCCACCGCGAGTTCCAATGATTCCGGATCGCTGAGACCGTCCAGCCAGCCATCGATAAATCCCGCCAAAAGGGCGTCACCACATCCCACCGAATTGACCGTGTCCACTTGCGGGGCGCGAGCATGCAGGGAACTCGAACTGGTGATCAGCATCGCCCCTTCCTGGCCGAGCGACATCACCACCCGGGCATCCGGAGCGAGGTGACGACCGATCAGTTCGTTCTGCACAAAGCCAATCTGATCGTGTCGCGAGCCTGGCCGATTCATCAATGCCCGAAGCTCCGCCTCGTTCGGTTTGATCAGGTCCGGGCCTCCCGCAAGGAGCGATATCAGGCTCTGCCCACTCGAATCGACGACCAGCAAGGGCGTTCCCATCCGCGCTACCTTCGCGACCTGCTCCAGGAACGCCGGCGTCGCCCCCGCGGGGGCACTTCCCGAAATCACGACGACATCGGCAGCGGCCATGAGCTTCGGCAACTGCGCGAGAAACCGGTCACAATCGTGCCCGGTGATGGTGGGACCGGTTTCGAGAATTTCGGTTGCCACGCCGGTTTCCTGCTCGAGTACCGTATGGCAGGTTCGGGAAACGGCTGTTTCCAGCCAGATGAACCGGGGTTCGATCCCGGCTTCCCGCAGGCCGGACTCGATGAATTTTCCGGAATCGCCACCGAGGAATCCACTGGCGGTCACAACATGATCACGTGCGGCCAATACCCGGGCCACATTGTTCCCTTTCCCCCCTGGCATCTCATGCTTGCGGAGCACCCGGTTTACGCCGCCATGCTGCAGTCGTTCCACCACGTAGGTGGCGTCAATAGCCGCATTCAATGTGATCGTCAGACAGTTCATGGATCGAATGGGCCTAGGACGCAAACGCCGACGACGATTGCGTCGCTCGCGTGCGGTGTACGCCTTGCACCTCGTCCAGCATCGCCTCGGCGGACTCGATCGTGACGTTGGCCATGAGTGGATCGGCCAGCAGCGCCTGGATGACCAGGTTGCGGTCGCCCGACAAGGCCGCATCGACCGTCAACTCCTGCTGGTAGATCCGTTGGCGAAGGATGCCGGCGATTCCTTCCGGAAGGTGACCGACACCGATGCCTCGCACGCCAAAACCGCTGATTTGTCCTGGCGTCTCGACGATCGCCCAGGGTGGCAGGTTTGAGATCAGGCCATCGTTACGTACATTCACGGCCAACTCGGGCAAAATCCGGTCATGCACGATCGCGTCGATGATGTGGATGAGCCGCTCGCCTTCGCGGGCATCCTCCAGCAACTCAGGGTCCAGCGGCTCCAGACCATCCGCCTGTGCCCGTAGTTGTTCCCGCGTGGTGTCCTTCGCCGCGAAGATGCGGTTCGTCATGTCGAGGCCCGATTGCGTGCCATACCTGAGCTTCTCCCCATCCTTCCGCAGGAACCAGGGAAAGAATTCCGCTACATGACGATCGCCGGGGGACGGGAACAGCCCGTAGAACGAGGTCAGCCAGGCGCTGACATACTGGAAGGCGTCGTACGGATCATCGACATCGTCGTCAGGTGGATTCTCCAGGCCAGAGGCCAGAAACTCCCTGAACTTCGGGTATACGTCACTGCCGCGATGCCGCACATCGAGCAGCCAGCAAAGATGGTTGACCCCCGCGAAGACGACGTTGACATCGTCCGTCCGAAATCCGAGATCACGGGCGATGACCTCCCGCGTGTGGAGCACTCCGTGACAGAGCCCGACGCACCGGATCGACGTTGCTTTCTGCACCCCGCGGACGATGGCCGACATGGGGTTGGTGTAGTTGAAGAGCCAGGCGTTGGGACACAATTCCTCCATGTCCCTCGCAATCGCCACGATTTCGGGCACATGCCGCAGCGCCCGGAATACACCGCCTGGCCCAACGCTGTCGCCAACCGTTTGATAGACGCCGTATTGCTCCGGAACCCTGACATCGGTCTCCCAGCCACGCACGCCGCCGACGGCGATGGTGGTGGTCACGAAATCGGCGCCGGGGAGCGCCTCGCGCCGATCGACCGTGCCAGATACCTTCAGCCGGACACCGCGCTCATCCGCCAGGCGTTGGGCGAGCCGGGTCATGGTATCGACCGCCCACGGATCGATGTCGACGAGCGCAACCTCGGCGCTGCTCAACTCGGGTGACGCAACCAGGTCCGCGAGCAGACCTGGGGTAAACTCGGTGCTGCCGGCGCCGATGATCACGATCTTCGTCATGGGGTGCATTGCTCCTGAGCTATTTGAGGCCGGCCAGCACCAGCGCGTTGACGATCTGCCGCTGGAAGATGACGTAGATGATAATGACGGGAATCACCGCCATCGCCGCCGCCGCCATCACGAGGTCGTATCGCTGGGCGTGCTGGCTGTTGAAGAACGTCAGCGCCAGCGGCAACGTGCTTTTCTCAAGGTCATTGATCACAATCAGCGGCCAGAGGTAGTCGTTCCAGGCGGCCAGGAACGTGAAGATGCCGAGGGCCGCCATCGGCGCCCGCACGAGCGGCACGATGATGCGCGCGTAGATCGCCCACTCCGACGCGCCGTCCAGGCGTGCCGCGTCGATGAGATCATTTGGGATCCCGGCGGTGAACTGGCGCATCAGGAAAATACCAAAGGCACTGACCATACTCGGCACGATGAGCGCCCAGAGCGAGTTGATCAGCCCCAGCTCGTTGACGACCAGATAGGAGGGGATGAGCAGCACCGGGAACGGCACCATCATCGTCGTCAGCAGTACGACGAAGATGGTGTCGCGGCCCGGGAACTCGAACTTGGCGAAGATGTAGCCCGCCAGCGAGCAGGTGAACAGCACCAGAACGGTGACGCTCACCGAGACCAACACGCTGTTGGCGAACCATCGGACGTAGGGCGCCTCCTGGATCACCGTCTGGAAGGCGTCGAAGGAGGGGTCGCGCGGGAAGAGGGTTGGCGGGACCCTCAGGATCTCCGCCGAACTTTTGAAAGCGCTCGAGAGCATCAGGAAGAACGGCAGTGTGAAAATCAGCGCCACCACCGTGAAGAGCGCGTAGAGGATACCCTTCCCGATGTTGCGGTAGCGCCGCTGACGCGCCAGGGAACCGGTACGTGGAGAGTGGGTCGTCGCCATGGTCTAGTACTCCCAGCGCGAGCGCAGCAGACGCATCTGGACGATCGTAATCACCAGAATGATCCCCATGAGCACGATCGACATTGCCGAGGCATACCCCATTTGCAGGTCCTCGAAGGCCTTGGTGTAGATGTACAGCACGAGCGTCTCGCTGCTCCGGATCGGCCCGCCCTCCGTCATGACCTGAATGTGCGTAAACTCCTGGAGGTAGGAGATCATCGTCAGTACCAGCACGAAGACGGTGGTGCGCTGCAGCAGGGGCAGGGTGACATCGCGGAAGCGCCGCCACGAACCGGCGCCGTCGACCTTGGCGGCATCGTAGAAGTCGTCCGGGATGCCCTGCAGGCCGGCGAGGAAGACGAGGATGTTGTAGCCGAGGTCCTGCCAGACCGCGGCGGCAAGCACCGCCCAGAGGGCAAGGTCCGGGTCCGCCAGCCATGAATGTGGCGAGACGCCAACCAGGTCGAGGAAGGCGTTGAGCCAGCCCGCCTGGGGATCGTAGATCGTCGTCCAGAGCAACGACACCGCTACCGCCGAGGCGACCACCGGCATGAAGAACGCCGTCCGGAACACCGCCCGAAACCGTTTGATCTGGTTGAGCCCTAGCGCGATCGGCAGGGAGAGCACGATGTTCGCCGGCACGGCGACGATGGCGTATTTCAGCGTGTTTTCGAGCGCGTTGCGGAAGAACGGGTCGGTCTGGAACGCGAACTCGTAATTGCGCAGACCGATCCACGGCGCGGTGGGCGCGAGCTGGTTGTAGCGCAGGAAGCTGAGCCAGATCACGATCCCGATCGGCACGAGCGAGAATACGACGATGAGAGAGAGGATCGGGACGAGCGAAACCGCCACGAACCGCATTCGGCTCGCGTGGCCCGGGGCACGGTTCCGTCGAGTCCTGGTTCCTTTCCGGGTTAGCCATCTTCCGGTTACGACTGCCATGCCATGCTCCCCACCTACGCTCGGTATCAAACGTCCTGGTCGTCAGGGAAGCGTGCCTGGTTGATGGCCCCAAGCCGCGCGGGATTGTATGTGTAGATGATCGTGCGGCGAGGCATGCTGGAGAGGTTGAAATCAGAGAAGTGAAGGAGGTAGGGATCGAAGGAGATCATCCCGCCGGCCTTCAGCGGAACCGGGACAGCCCGCTTGGAATCGACCGCGGTCGGATCGATTTCGAAGTGGCCATCTTCCTTGAACGGAAGGATTGGCTTGCCCTGATGGCTACCCGGGATCACCTGGAGGCACCCCATGCTCTCATCGGCGTCGTCCAGGTAGATGAAACAGGTAATAAGCTCATCCGTGTGGGCGCGCCAGCAGCAGGCCCAGTCCTGATGCCAGGGGTAGGGCGAGCCTCCGGGCAGCTTGAGGTTGAGCTTGTCTTCGAAGAGGGAGACATCGTCGTTGAATATCTGGCGCAGCGGATCGACGATGTCAGGGTGAAACGCATATTCGGCAAATCGAGGCGCGATATCCGACACAGGTTCGAGCTTGCGGATGACGCGCTCCATGCCCGTGCGCTTCGGTTCGTCCAAATAGTCCCGTTCCCACTCGATTCTGCGCTGGTAGCGCTCCGGATCGGCTGCGCAGCGCGTGAGCGCCTCGTCCGAGGCGTCGCGAAGGCGCTGGAGATCGTCGGGCGCGAGCGCGGACTCGGCTGTGAGGTAGCCATCTCTTCGGTATTGCTCAACATCGATCCGGGCATCGTTTGCCAGTGACGCCATAAAACTACGCTCCTCGATTTGAGCCCATGACACAAAGGTGAATCACCGACGCTGACGGGTCGCCGGACCATGACAGTCCGGCGACCCATCCGAGGTCATGACTCGGCTATGGCCCAAGGTTCTCATCGATCATCGCGTTGATTTCCTGTTCGGCCTGGATGAGGGCATCCTCGGCGCTCGCCTCGCCGATGTCGACGCTGATGAACGCATTGAACAGGGCGGCGAAGAAGCGATCCCGGTCCCCGATCTGGCCGATCCACTGGCCGCCCGGTAGGGCCGCGAACGACGTTGCGAAGCCGGGGGTGGCTTCGAGCAGGGCAGGATTGTTGAGCAGCGACTGGAGCGAGGGCACGGTGGTGGTCGCCAGGTTCCACTGGCGCAGATTGTCCTCCTGATGCATGAAGTCGATGAACTTCCAGGCGGTCGCCTTCTTCTCATCGTCTATGCTCGCGTTCACCACCTCGCCCCAACCGGACTCCGCGGCGAACAACATTTCTTCTCCCACGTAGGGAGGGATCGGGTCATAGCGGAACTCCAGGTCAGGGAACTGCTCCTGCCCGACCGAAATCACCCAGGGACCCCTGGCACACATCGCGGCATTCCCTTGGAAGAAGAACTCCTGAGTCTCAGCGGAGTAGGACTGGCTGTCGTCAACCGCTTGTTCGGTGGCCAGCGCGGTCAGATCCTGCCAGGCTTGTTTGGCGGCGTCGCTCTGGAGGTCGACATGCACGCCGTCCTCGGCAAAGTAGCTCGCGCCCTGTTGCAGGATCATGGAGAGGTAGGTGAAGACCACGGTGTCGGTGGTGATGAACGCCAGGCCGGCCTGCGTGATCAGGTCGTTGCTGTCGCGCTTGGTCGTCGCTACGGCCAAATCGACCAGCGACTGCCATTCGACTGGCGTCTCGGTTACGCCGGCTTCCTCGATCAGGGCGGGGTGCACCAGCACCCCACCGTTCTCCAGGTTGTACTCCTTCGGCTGCCCGTAGAAGACACCGTCCAGTTCATAGGCGCCGCTTGCCGCAGGCCAGAAACGGTCCGCCATCGAGGCGGCCATCTCCTCGGGGACCGGGTCGAGCAGCCCGAACCGCGCGTACTGCGTGACCCAGGTGCCGAACATCTGCTGGATGTCGGCAACCGTGTCAGAGCTGTAGCCGGTCTGAAGCTTCTGGACGAAGACCTCGTACGGGAAGTACTGGTAGACAATGTGGATGTCCGGATTGGCTTCTTCGAACGCTGTAATCATGGCGGTATTGGCATCGACGAACGCCGTGTTGTTGTGGGTCCACCAGCTGACGTTGATCTTGCCTTCTTCTTCGGTCGTTACCTGAACGCCTTCCGCCTCCGCCGTAGCGGTTGCAATTGCGGCTTCCGTTGCCTCCGCGTCGTCTTGCGCGGTTGCCCGCATCGGCACACCGAGCGAAAATGCCGCGGCCGCGCCACCCGCAAGCCTGGCCAGCCGACGTCGATTGAGTTCATTACCAACAGTCATGCAAACACTCTCCTGTCTCACGAGATTCGTGGAGGGATGGGCGTGGAACGTTACGCTCATCGCCAGCGGAACACAGGCACTGCGTCCATATCGTCATGGATGCAGCAGTCAATCCGGAACGTCGGTTCCCTGGACGGGATCATCGCGAGGGCGAGGGGGATACCCTGCCTTTCGGACGTTTCACTTGAAGAGGCGACCTTGCCTGTGCCAGATGCCTCTTCGAGGAGATACGCTGTCCACGGAACAACATGCTCAGAGATGATCAGTATTCTCTCACAAACAGTCATCACGGTCAACCTACGATGCGACTCGATCTGCTCATTAGTGCTTATATATGCGCGTATTCATGATTGACAGTGCTCAGGCGAGTTCCAGCGTCACGTCGTGTTCGGCGAGCAGGCGGGCGTCATCCGTGGAAATCTCGGTATCGGTGATAATGCGACGGATGCCCTTGAGGGGAGAGACGCGGACCATCGCCACACGGCCGAATTTGGTGTGGTCGGCCAGCACGACGATCTCGCGAGCAGACTTCATCAGGGTCTTGTCATTAGCGGCTTCGGCGAGGTTCTCGGCCGAGAGCCCGTAGTCAACATGGATCGCTGGGCTGCCCATAAACAACTTGTCCGCTCGCAGGTTCTCCATGGCATCCTCAGTCAGGGAGCCGAGCACCGTGAGTTCGGAGTGGCGCAGAACACCACCGAGCACAATCACGGTAATGTTCGGAAAAGGAGCCAGCGCGAGGACGATGTTGAGCGCATTGGTGATAACCGTCAGACCAGAGCGGCATGCCAGGTGCGGCACCATTTCGCCCGTGGTCGTGCCGCTCGAAATGATGATCGTTTCCGCGTCGTGGACGTGGGCGGCCGCTGCTTTCCCGATCCGTCGTTTTTCCTCGGATTGAAGTGACGCTCGGTTGAGCAGTGGGGGCTCCGGCGTTTCGGTGGCCACCCGAACTCGCCGTGCGACCCCACCGTGGGCGCGTTCGATCATGCCACGCTGGTTGAGGTGACTCAGGTCGCGCCGGATCGTTGCGGTACTGACCTTGAAGTGAGCGCTGAGCTCGGCGACAGTCAGGCTATTCCGTTGTTCAACAAGTTCGACGAGTTGTTGTCGCCGTTCAGCATTGAGCACTAATGCCCACCTCCTATCGGAACATGATCATTTATGCAACAGTATGCCATTCCCTGCCCATTGCTCGCGAGAACCTCAAATCATCCGAATTCCAGTTCTGGACATATGCGCGCAATACAAGCAATGGAGATTCTCGCTTCAACACGGATCAATGCAATAGAGCGATTTGCAGGATGATTGCATGCCACTCGGTAGGACATCCACCGCCTATTGTGGCCGCTGCGCGACCACTGGGCGGACAACCGCTGCGCGGGTCCGCCCCTACGGACGTCAACCTCATTGCA
>Ga0209176_10000049_pt1 | contig 34642 bp, 24 predicted proteins | sample NGEPer11B_FD_184511 | JGI IMG/M metagenome (GOLD analysis project Ga0209176, IMG submission 184511) | Arctic peat soil microbial communities from the Barrow Environmental Observatory site, Barrow, Alaska, USA - NGEE Permafrost305-11B... | ecosystem: Environmental > Terrestrial > Soil > Wetlands...
GCCTCCCCACGCCCGCACCCACTCCCTTCCCATCTTCTCCGGCCCCAACGCCGACGGTGTTTGAGGTAGAGTTCTCGCGCTGCGCTATTGCCGCCGGAGTGGAATTCAGGTTAATCACCGGCGGCACGCTCATCACCACGATCACGGATAGCGGGGGATTCGTCGCTTGGGGCGAGGTTCCATCCGGTGCCTGGAAACTCGAGGAAGCCGTGCCTGAGGGTTACGGAGAACCCGAAGTGCGATGCCGCTGGAAATGGCCGTTTCGTGGCTCGGGCCTGACCGATCACCTCGAGCCCCAGTTTGTCGACGGCGGCACCGTGTCCGGCGTATTCACCGACGACCAACGTGGGATGGTTTGGTGGTGTCTCTGGTTGAACATCCCGCTCGATCCTGCACCAACCGGCACCCCGCCGCCGTCGTCAACTCGGCCCCCTGGCAACTCGTTCGCGGTCCTGACACGCTTCACCCCGTCGTGGCGCACCGTGCGTCGTGACGGGGTGACGACCCTGATCCCAAGGAGGGCATCGTGATGACCACCTCGACCACCAACCGGTTCCCGCGGCTCATCCCATGGATCGCCACGTTCACCATCCTGGCGTCCCTCATCAGCCCCATGCTGACGCTGGCCGCGCCCGCCGACGACGACCCACTCGACCACGCCACCATCTGCGACCACGGCTATCTTTGGAACGACCAGACCCAGCAGTGCGAGCCACCCCCCAACATTCCGGTCGTCGATCCCAACGACAACCAGCTGCCGGAGTGCCCAGAGGGCAAGGTCCCCAATGGCAATGGTGGTTGCATTCCCGACCAGCAACCCAGCTGCCCTGACGGACAGGTGCTCGACGGTAACGGCAACTGCATCCCCGACCTGCCTCCGCCGCCATGTCCGTCAGGCATGGTCTACGACCAGCAGGGAAACTGCGTCCCCGATCCCAATCAGCAACCAACCTGTCCCGAGGGCGAGATTCTCAGCCCCAACAATGTCTGCATTCCCGATCCCAACCAGCAACCGACCTGTGATCAGGGATCAGTCTTCAACGAGCAAACCGGTCAATGCGAATCCGTTGAGCAGTCCGCGCCACCGCCCGCCACCAAACAGACCGACGAGGGCCAGACTTCCGCTCCGTTGACCGCCTCCAACCAGATTGTCATCCAGACCTACAGCTGTGGAAGCAGCGGGCTGACCGCGGCGGCTCCACAATCAACACTCGAGAGCAGCTGTGTGGCGCTACCAGCCATCGTGGAGTTCGTCGCTGGCTTCGGTGGAGGATCTATGACCAAGACCACGAATGATCGTGGCATCGTCGGTTGGTATGCCGTTCCCTCGGGGCCCTGGTTCGTCCAGGAAACGATCCCCTCCGGGTATGGTTTCCCGGCGGTGTTCTGCGGCTCCACGATTGAAGGCGACCGTACGCCAGTGGATGCCCCCGCCGGCCGCATCCACGGCACGTTCGCCACGACCGGCGAAGGCGTCTATTGCGACTGGTACAACTTCCCGGGTGGTGGAGACGCCTATGACGTTCACCGGTTGAGTGTGATCAGGTACACGTGTCCGACTGGAACCGACACGAGTTTGGACCACGATGCACTTCGCCCGAACTGCAACCCGGATCCGGATGTCGCCTTCACGGCCTCCTGGGGCGCCGATTCGGTCGAAAAGGAAACAAATGGAGGCGGCGCCACCTGGTGGAGAAGCGTGCCCACCGGGCCATGGGTGCTGGCGGAAACGAGCGTTGCGAGTGATGCCAACCTCAAGGCAATGTGCAGAACCGATGAAGGCGACTGGTCCGAAGTGTCATCGACAGGCGGCCGAGTCGAGGGCACCTTCACGCCAGCAGATGAGTACATCACCTGCGACTGGTTCAGCTTTCGTTCCGAACCGGCAGTGAACAGCAATGTATTGTCGATCGGACTTCGTATCTGTCCGATCGACGTTGACCCTACTCTCGATGCCTCCGAGCTCACCCCGATTTGCACCCTGGATGCGGCCGACGTCGAATACACCGCCACCTATCCGGGGGAGACGGGCGACACACGCTCGACTAGAGACTTCGGGGGTGTGTGGTGGGGCGACATGCCGCCTGGTCCGTGGACGGTCCAGCAGACGGTCCCGCTCGATTACAGCGACTCCAGGGTCTTCTGTGGGTTGAATTACGCCGGCAGTTTTGACGAGATCCCCGTGACCGGTGGCCGCATCGAAGGAACTTTCGCCGCCCATGAGGACTACGTTCACTGTTACTGGTTCAACTTCACCGGGGATGTCGTGCTGGCTGGCCCCAGGGCTGAACCCGGCGAGATCGAGACCACGGACGAGACGGGCACCGACGGCCACATCATCGAGATCGACAAGCTCACCTGCCCTGCCGGCTCCTCCCCATCACTCCCGCTCGACGACCTGCGCGCTACATGCACACCCGCGCCCGATGTCGAGTTCACCGCCACGTTCGGTGGCGTCTCATCAACCTTGACGACGGATGCCTCTGGCAATCTCCTCTTCAACGGGATCCCCAACGGCCCGTTCGCCATTCAGGAAACAATCCCGGAAGGCTTCCGGGAACCGGTGGCCTTCTGCGGCTTCCGCCTGTCCGATCCTGGCGTCGAGCCAGCACCCGTGCCCGGTGGCCTGCTCGAAGGTGAGTTCGTCACTCCGGAAGACCTCTACTGCGAGTGGTTCAACATCTCGGGCGTGTCCATCGTGCCAGGCGGCCCGCTTGAAGAGCCAGACGAAGTCGAGCCGGGTGGAGAAGGAGAAAGTGAAGGTGGTAGCACTATTACCGTCCACAAATGGCTCTGCCCGGTGGAATTTGACTTCGCGGGTGTGCCAATTGAGGATCTCCCCGCTGCGTGCCCGGACTCAATCGACGCCAACTTCATCCTTCGGGATGGTGTAGACCTTCTCATGGAGACCGTTGGCGGAAGTGTGACGGTACGGGAAGTTGCTTCTGGCGACCACACGCTGACAGAGATCGTGTCACACGCGTTCGATCCGCATACGTTCGTGACCTGTAGCGTCGACGATGGCGGACCCAGGCTCCACGAAGTAACGGGCGGCGAACTGGCCTTGCCCACGATCGAACACGAGGGCACGCAGATCGTCTGCGATTGGTACAACGTGCCCATGAACTCCATACACGTCCGTAAGGTCAACTGCCCCACTGGAACTGACCCTGCTTTCAGATTACGGCATGCTCCGCGATGCCTGTACCGAACCGGGCAACGGCGTCGAGTTCACGCTTGACAACGCTGATGGAAGCTCGACCAGGTCCGTCACAGATGGCGAAGCCGAATGGATTCTCGTCCCGAGCGGGCCGTTTACATTAACGGAAACCATTCCGCCGGGATATGGCGATCCAGTCTGGGGCTGTCGCCTATCGGACTACCGGTCGGGCGAGGCAGTCGCCATCATTGACGCCCCGGATGGAGTCCTGTCCGCCGACATCCCGGAAACTGGCGGCATCTACAGCTGCAGGGTGTTCAACTTCCCGACCTTTGACCGCACCGTCACGGTCCACAAGTGGGCATGCCCGGCCGGCACCGACACCGCCGCCATCCGTGACGACGAGTTGGTCGCCACCTGCATCAACCCCATGGATGGTGTCGACTTCACCATGACCGATGCATCCTCTTCGGTCACCAAACCGACCGTGGGCGGCACCGCCAGCTGGTATGGCGTCACCCCCGGAGAGATCACCCTCACAGAGCAGACTCCTCCCGGCTACCTCGAACCGGTCGTCTACTGCGCGCTCACCGCCGAGGATGGTGGCGCCGCTTATGGCGAGGCACCGAGCCACGTGCCGGTCACCGACGGCGGCATCAGCCGTGAGCTGATCGATCCCGTCTTCACCTGGACCTGCGACTTCTTCAACGTCTCGGAAGGTCCCGGCGAGATCACCATCCACAAGTGGACCTGCCCCGCCGGCTACGACGTCGACGCCCCCGGCGCAGATCCCACGGTCGATTGCACGGAGGTTACCGACGGCATCGGGTTCATCCTCGAATTCCCCGACGGCTCCGGTGTCATCTCGGTCACGGGTGAAGCCGGACCCGGCACAGCCCACTTCGGGGACCTCGAGCCAGGCTCGTACATCATTACAGAGTCCGCTCCGGGCGCCGAGCACACCGCCTTCGTTTGGGATTGCACCGGTACCGACATCGGCGCCGTCCACCCATCCCCGCTCAGCCGGGGCGAAGTGCTCCACCTCGACATCGCCGGTGGCGACAGCATCACCTGCGACTGGTACAACGTGCCCGAACCGGAGTTCGGCGCCCTCACCGTGATCAAGCAGCAGTGCGCAACGGCAACGTTCGTCGATGCGGTCGACTGTGATACCTACGAGCACGGCGCCACCTTCGAGCTGTTCAGCGAGCCTGGCGGCGCCAGCCTCGGCACCGCCACCACCGGCGCCAGTGGCGCCTACACCTGGACCGGGCTCACCGAAGGACGGTACACGCTCGACGAGGTCGACGCCGAGCCGTGCCACGTCACCATCTCCAGGGAAGACGGCGCGGTCGTGGCGGTGGTCGCGGTCGGGGAAGACACGATCATCACGGTTTACAACTGCTCGACTGACACGAGCACGACCGGGACACCCGGCATCACGACCACCACCTCCACCGGAAAGATTCCGATCAGCTACCCGGATACCGGCACCGGCCCGGTCGACGACAGCGTGTCGCCGAACCTGCAGGACACCCCCGCCGGCACCGCGACGCCAGCGGCGGCGATGTCGTCCGGCGAGTTCTTCGAGATTGCCTGCCCCGACGCGCCGATCACCGTCGATGGCACGCCCGCGCCATCCGGGACGCCTGTTGCCGACGGTGCCTGTGCGCGGGGCGCAGTGCCGGCACACCTGCACATCCCCGACGCCAGCGTCAATGCCGATATTGAGGTGGTCGAGATCGTCGATGAGGTGATGCAGCCGCCGTCCGATCCCCACGTCGCCGCCTGGTACAAGGAGACCGCCCGCCTCGGGGAGGCCAACAACACCATCATCGCCGGCCATCTCAACTGGTGGAACGTGCCTCAGGGCGTGTTCTTCCACCTGGCGGAGCTGGAAGACGGCGAGCGCATCGAGGTCACCGGCGACGACGGGCTCACCTACGTCTACGAGGTGCGGTGGGTCCGCCAGGAGCCCAACGCCGCCCCGCCCGCGCTCGAGGTGGTCGGTCCGACCGGGGAACCGTCGCTGACGCTGATCACCTGCGGCGGCGAGTGGGATGCCGCCAATGCCGAGTACACCGAGCGCACCGTGGTCCGCGCGGTGCAGGTGGCCATCGAGCCGACGGAGCCGGAGGTCGGTTCGTAGCCGACTACCGCGAGGGTGGGGGCGTTAGCTCGCCCCCACCTTCGTTCACACGCGCACGATGATTTTCCCGGAACGCGCCACGATCAGGCAGTCGCGGTTCCCGCGGCGAAACTGCACTTCGACACCAGGCACGATGTCGATCGTCCGCACATCGCTGAATACCACCGTCGACGCACCGTTGACGACGTCGACACGACGGATCCCCGGCCACATCGTGATCATCGCGGTGGGGCGATCGCCGTCGCCCGGCACGGTCACCTGCCAGACGCGCGACGAGGGCAGCCGGAAATCGGCCAACCCCTGTTGCGCGGACAGGGTTCCGGCGACCACATCGACTGCATCCTCATCGAAGGTGATCGTTCGGATCGTCCCGGCACGCGAGTTGTCACTGGTATCGGTGGGCTTCCAATCAGTCACCAGATGCCTCATCTCCACCCTGGCCCGGAAGGTCCGCACGAAGCGTCCCACCGTGACTCCGGTATACTCAGACTTATAGATAGCATGCCGCGCGATTTGCACAACCTGCCACAGGCATAGTGAACCGAGGACACCAACATGACCCAGGCGGACAACGTTCGAACCACCCACACCACAAGCTCGTATCCATCACAGGATCGTCAGGATAGTACGAGCGAGATTGGTTCGAACCGGGAGGCTCCGCCACCAATTCCATTATCCGGGTCCGGCGCATCGGCCACCATCGCTGAGCTCGATCTTCCGGTCACGCTGGATGATGTCCATGCCGCGCGGGAACGGATAATGCCGCATCTCCACCGCACACCCACCCTGGACTCGGCGACCCTGAGCAACCGGACGAACACGCAGCTCTCGATCAAGTGCGAGACGTTCCAGCGCACGGGCTCGTTCAAGGCGCGTGGCGCCCTCAACGCGGTGCTCCAGCTCACGCCCGAGCAGCGAGCGCGCGGGGTGGTTACCCTCTCCGCCGGGAACCACGGGCAGGGACTCGCCTTCGCTGCCTCGATGGTGGGGGCAAAGGCGGTCGTTTTCATGCCGGAAACCGCCGTGCCGGCCAAGGTCGACGCGATCCGGGGCTATGGCGCGGAATGTCGATTTGCGCCGACGATGGAAACCCTCTTCCCCGCGATGGAAGCCTACAAGGAGCAGTATGGGCTCACCTATGTGCCGCCATTTTCTGACCCGGCGATCATTGCCGGTCAGGGCGTTGTCGGTCTCGAAATCCTTGAAGACGTGCCCGATGTCGAAACGATCGTGGTACCCGTTGGCGGTGGCGGACTGCTTGCCGGCATCCTCGTCGCGATCAAGAGCCAGCGTCCCGATGTGCGAGTTGTCGGCGTGGAACCGGTCGGCGCGAATGTCGTCACGCGATGCCTGGAAGCGGGCCAGCTCATTGTGCCAGAGAAGATCGACACCGTGGCAGACGGTCTTGCCGCGCCATTCGCGGGGGAGGTCAGTCAGCCGATCATCGATCATTTTGTGGATGACATGGTACTGGTGAGCGATGACGAGATCATCGCGGCGATGCGCCTGATCATCGAGCGCTGCAAGATCCTGGTGGAGCCCGCCGGTGCTGCTGCCACCGCCGCACTGATGAGCGGCAAGGTCGGCGCTCCCGTCGGTTCGCGCACGGTCTCCGTGCTCAGCGGTGGCAACGTCGACTTCGCCAAGCTGACGGAGTTGCTGAACTGACACCGCCCCCGCCGCGGTGATCGCGACTTTCGGCACTTGGACACACCGTCTGCCGCTACGGGTGCGATGTATCTGGCCATCAGAGGATCACCTCGCGGAGAGTCGGCCCGCCTCCTTGACTTCACTCCCATAAATCATCACAATACGCCCACAATCGAATCAGGCGCTGACGAGGATAGTACGATCGTTGGCCGCGCGCAAAGCGAGTCGCGGATGGTGAAAGGCGACCCCGGCACGATCCGAAAATGACCTCCGAGCCGCATCCCGAACCCGGTCCACCGACCGAAAGTAGATGATGCCGGTCGCCCCCGTTACCGGGCAGTCACTCAACCGCATGCTCCGATTGGACAAACAGGAGCCGCGTCCGCAGTGATCAAGGGCGCCGTCGCGAGACTGCGCCGAACCAGGGTGGTACCACGAGTGAGATCGCGTCCCTCGTCCCTCGGACGATCGGTGACGTGATTTTTGTGTCCAGAGGAGAACCACCCATGGCCGAGCAACAGGAACAACGGTATTACGTAACGACATCCATCCCCTACGTCAATGGCGATCCCCATGTCGGCTTCGCGCTGGAGACTGTTCAGTGTGACGTGCTGGCGCGGTACCACCGCCAGATCGGTGACGACACCCGCTTTCTCTCCGGCACCGACGAGAACGCGCTGACCAACGTGCAGGCGGCCGAGCGTGAAGGCATCGGCATTCGCGAGCTCGTCGACCGCAATGCACCGCGCTTCGAGGCGCTGCGCGAGCCGCTTCGGCTCACCTTCGATGACTTCATCCGCACCAGCTCCGACCCTCGTCACGAGCCAGGCTCCCAAAAGCTGTGGAAAACGCTGGAAGCCAATGGTGACATCTATTCCCGGCAATACCAGGGGCTCTACTGCGTCCGCTGCGAGCGCTTCTACAAGCCCGAAGAGCTGATCGACGAAAAATGCCCGATCCACAGGACCGAGCCGGATCGCGTGGACGAAGAGAACTACTTCTTCCGCCTCTCCGCCTACGAGAACCAGCTCCGCGACCTGATCTCCAGCAACACGCTGCTCGTGCAACCGGAGCACCGGCGCGAGGAGATGCTGTCGTTCACCAATCAGGGACTGGAGGACTTCAGCATCTCCCGCCAGGCTGGACGAGGTCACGGCTGGGGTGTGCCAGTGCCGGGTGACGAGAACCAGGTGATGTACGTCTGGGTCGATGCGCTGAGCAATTACATCACCGCGCTGGGATATGCGGAGGACGGCGAGCTGTTCGAGCGGTACTGGCTGAACAACCCGAATCGCGTGCATGTCGTCGGCAAGGACATCATCAGGTTCCACGTGATCTACTGGCCGGCCATGTTGCTGTCGGCGGGACTGCCCATCCCATCAGTGGTGAATGTGCATGAGTTCCTGACGCACGACGGCGAGCGGATGAGCAAGAGCCGGGGGAATGTCGTCGATCCCATCAAGCTGGTCGAGCAGTACGGTTCGGATGCCGTGCGCTACTGGCTGCTGCGGGACATGCCGCGCACCAGCGATGGCGACTTCTCCTATCAGAGTCTGGAGCGTCGGTACAACGTCGACCTGGCCAACGACCTCGGCAACCTGATCAACCGCAGTGTGGGGATGCTACATCGCTATTGCGGTGGTGTCGTGCCCTCCCCTGTTGCCGCCGCCGATGCCGACGCGACGCTGCGGAACGTGGCTGAGCCGATACCAGAGCGTATCGACATCGCCCTGGGCCGCTTCGATTTCCGGGAGGCGCTGGCGCCATTGCAGGAACTCGTCACCGCCGCCAACCGCTACGTCGATGATCAGAAGCCATGGGAGCTCAACAAGGCCGCCAAGGGTGGCGATGCGGACGCCTCCGCGAAGATCGGGATCGTGCTCGGGAACCTGATCGAATCGCTTCGACTGCTGGGGGTCCACCTGAAGCCGTTCATCCCGGAGGGCGTCGGGCGGATCGCTCAACAGCTCAACCTCGCCGCGGCGCAAGGGACCGATGAGCGTACCTGGGGTGATTTCCTCAGTGGGGTTGCCTTGCCCAAGGCGACACCGGTGTTTCCGCGGATCGAGCAGCAGGAGCATGGCGAATAGGGGACGTCGACTCGCCGGGACGCGAATCGACGTTCATTCAACCCGGCTGGGCGCCCACGACGTCCAGCCCCACCGGTAGGAACCGAGGCGCAACACCACCCCGACCGTCAGGCCAATCAGGATGGTGATACCACGAGGCGTGTCGATCTCGTGACAGATCAGCACCACCGCGCTTGCCGCCAATGCCGCAAGCGCGGTGAACTCGCTTTTGAGAAAGATCGACGGTGTCTCGCCGATCAGCACATCGCGGATCATGCCGCCGCCAATCGCCGTGATCACGCCAAGCAGCAACGTGGGCCAGACACCCAGCCCGACATCGATGGTGCGAAGTGTCCCCGCGACCGCAAACCCGGCGATGGCGATCGCATCGGAGATCCGGATGAGACGGTTCAGGCGGTTGATCCTGGTGGCGCACACCGCAACCGCCCCGGTGGAAAGAAATACTGTTGGCAGGTACACCGGCTCGGTCAGCGCGAGCGGTGGCCCTGCCTGCAAGAGCGTGTCGCGCAGCATCCCGCCGCCGAGGCCACTGACCAGGGCGAGCCCCCACAATCCGGCGATGTCGTACCCGAGCCGTCGCGCCACCAGGGCACCGGTGATCGCGCCGACCAGCACACCGAACACATCGATGACATCGAACCACGTCGTGGAATCCATGCGATTTCCTTCACGGTCATCTCGTCCGATTGCGGCGCCAGGCGATCCTGGATTTTCGCGGTAATTACCGACCATTATGTCATTGAATGACGGCACATGCCGGATGGTCCAATCATGCGTTAGCAGCGCACTCTGGTCATGTCATGCACGATACCCCACCACCACCTCCCGAAACCGGTATCCTTGAGATTGCAGACCGATTCCACCCGGGTGGACCCCACAACGCCACTCCGCGCCAGCAGATTGCGACCACCAGATGATTCTCGCTCCCCTACCCCGCCACGCCCCCATGGGTATCTACATCCACATCCCATTTTGCAGCCACATCTGTCCGTATTGTGACTTCACGACCTATGCGGGCAAGGAGTCGCTGATCCCTCGCTACGTGCGCGACCTCCAGCTGGATCTTGCCCGCCGGGCCGAAGCGCTCGGCAACCGGGAGATTGTGTCGATCTTCATTGGCGGCGGCACGCCGTCACTGCTGGATGGTGACCAGATGAGAGCGGTGCTCGGCACATGCCAGGAGCATTTCAACCTGGTTCCCGATTGTGAGATTACCGTTGAGACCAATCCGAACAGCCTGACGATGCCGCTCCTGGCGTCATATCGCGGCGCCGGCATCAACCGGGTCAGCATCGGCGCGCAAACGATGGATCGTCACGGCCTGCGACGGCTGGGCCGGCATCATGAATCAGATGATGTGCTGACCGCGCTGGACAACGCCCACCGGGCGGGCTTCGAGCGGATCAGCGTCGACGCCATCTTCGGCTGGCCCGGACAATCGCTGGAGGTGTGGCGGCGCGATCTCGACACGCTGCTCGGCGCGCCTCATCCGCCCAACCATCTTTCGCTGTACAGCCTGATCGTGGAGCCCGGCACGCCCTTTGCCGATGCCCAGGCACGCGGCATTCTTCACATGCCCGATGATGATGCCACGGCCGACATGTACGAGCTGGCGATGGATGTGCTGGCTGGCGCGGGATGGACCCACTATGAAATCGCCAACTGGTCCCAACGACCGGACGACTACTCTCGCCACAACGCTCTCTACTGGCGGCATGGTGATTATCTTGGCGCTGGCGCCGGGGCGCATGGCCACCTTGACGGGGTCCGCTCGATGAACCATTTGCTGCCGGAGCGATGGTGCGATGCGGTCGAGCGCAATGGCGAGACGGTCTCCAACACCGAGGTGATCGATCTCGAAGCCGGCTTGACCGAAACATTCCTGATGGGGTTGCGATTGCTGCGGGATGGTCTTTCGTCGGAAGCGTTCGAGCATCGCCATGGCGTCACGATCGACGAGCTGACGAGTGAGAACGTCCGCGCGCTGATCGAGAACGGCATGATGGAGCGAACCTCGAATGGGATACGTCTCACTCGCCGTGGGGCGATGCTCGCCAACGACGTCATTGCCAGGGTGACGGATTTCGACGCTGAGGTGCTTCAGCGGCTCAAAGACGCTGACGCGGCACACCAATTGGGCACGCCCTCGTAACGGCAGACCCGCCGCCTGTGCACACCGTACTGACACGAACCGCTGTATCGAAATAGCCGTGAACCAGCCTTGAGTGAAAAAGCGAAACGGCTGTCATGCTGAGTGGTGCGTCACGCACAAAATGACACACCAGGGATGGTGTAGGGGCGGACCTCCCGCGGGAGTTGTCCGCCCAGTGGTCGCGCAGCGGCCACAATTGCTTCCGCGCATCAAGGTCCGACAGGACGTGAATTGCACAGTGACGAATAAGGGCTGACACCCCACTGAGCGAGCGCGGATGCGCGATGTCGATGGGCCGCATTCGCTCGGTCCCCATGGGACCGCCTGTTGAGCATCTCGATCGACCCAGTCACCGATGCTCGATGCGTGATGTCGTCCGAGATTGAGATGCTTCGACGCGGCCATTCGGCCTTGCTCAGCATGACAATCGCATTGGTTGGGTATGTGCAAACATGCGTGTGACGTGGTACTGAGCCGCGGGAGTATGCCCGCGAGTCGAAGCATCTCGAACCAAGGCTGACTCTTGTTACAGCCAAAAGACGTATGGTGATGCGTCTATCATCCGCGCCACGGTTCTCTGTGCGATCGAGATCCTTCGACTCCGGCCCATCGGCCTTCGCTCAGCATGACAAACATTTCGTTGCGGATATTGCGGTCAGTACGGTCAGGCACGTTCCGCCGACTTCGGTTCGGTGCTACTCCTGTCCTCCTCGCCCTTCTTGCCGGGTTGGCGGATGACCTCCTCCGCCTCCAGCCCGGTGAGCTTGTTGACGATCCGCAGGATGTAAAACACCGTGATGAACAACACGATCATCACCGGAATCGTGATCACCGGAAAGCTCAGCGCCGTCATCCGGCCAAGCTCGCTGTTGAATGCTTCGGTGCCCGCCTCGCTGGTCACCACATATCTCGCCAGCCCGTAATTCAACGCGGCGGACAGGAAAAAGGCGCTGGCCAGCATGTAGGTGGCAATCGCCGTTCGCCGTTCATACTCGTCGACTGTTCCTCGCTCCTCCAGTGCCGAATGGACCTTGTCGCGGTCGAGCATCTGATTGAGAAAGATTCTGGTGATGGGGCGTCCGATCCAGGCGGACACCAGGATGACCAGCGCGAGGACCAACGGAATCGACGCCTCCTTGATGGCCACCAGCTCCGCCGGAAGCTCGAGCAGCGCGATGCCGCCGGTAAGCAGCACGCTGACCACACCGAGCACCGGCGTCCAGCCGATCTTGTGTTCCTTCCAGATGTTGTACACGGCGTAGCCAAGCGGGAACGCCAATGCTACGATCACGCCACGTGTTGGTCCGAGGTCGTCCTCGCCGCTGAACCGTGTCAAAATGACGACCGGTATGATGAGCGTGATGAGAATGTTGAGCATGCGGGCCACTTCTTTCAGCGAGATGTGATTCCAGGATCGCCAACGCCATTGTGCCAATCCCCGACCCTGACGAATCGACACACCTGTCTCCAATAGTACCCGGAACTGACAACGAGCTGAATCTCCACCCGATGCCTGGGAGTTTAATGCACAATGCCTGACGTCGCCGAGCGATATCAGAAAACAGTCGAGCGTCTTGATGGCCTTATCGCCGCAACCCCTCCGTCGACGGACGCATCACGCGAGGCGGTGCGCCTGCGGGCCAGCGGCCGCATGTCCCGGTTGCGGCGATTTTTGGACCACCTCGGTCGGCCCGCCGCGAATGTCCCCAAGGTCCATATTGGCGGGACGTCCGGCAAGGGATCGACCACCACCGCCCTGGCCGCGATCCTCACCGCTGCGGGCTACCGGACCGGGGTGCACACCTCGCCATATCTCCAGGCGCCGAGTGAAAAGCTGCAATGGGACGGCACGTTGATCGAGGCCGAGCGTTTCATTCGGCTTGTGTCGCACCTGCTCGACGAGCTGGAGCGATTTGCCGACGCCGATCACATCACCTATGGGGAAGCGTGGATCGCCCTTGTGATGCTGTTTCTTGAGGATGTCAAGGCGGACATCGGCGTGATCGAAGTTGGCGCGGGCGGTCGATTCGACCTGACCAACATCATTACTCCCGAGCTTTCGATCATTACCTCGGTGGGTATCGACCATACGACCACGCTGGGGGACACCATCGCCGAGATCGCCTGGCACAAGGCCGGGATCATCAAGGCGGGCCGTCCGGCGCTGAGCGCGGTCCAGCATCCTGACGCCCGACCGCTCATGCTCGAGGAAGCCGCGGGGGTGGGAGCCGTCTTGACCGAGATTGACCCCGATCAGGATATCGAGGTGACCGGCGTCACGGATCGGTCGACACAGTGGGTCGAGCGCGGAACCGGGCAGGAATGGACGATCGGCATGGCGGGTCGATTCCAGGCCAGGAATGGTCATACCGTGATTGCCGCCACGAGGATGCTCGCTGACCTCGGTTGGCGGATTGACGGTGCCGCGCGCGAGCAGGGGCTGGCCTTGGCCCGGCTGCCAGGTCGGGCCGAGCTGATGCCCGGAACGCCACGCACGATGCTGGACGGCGCGCACAACGCGCAGAAAATCGCCGCGCTGGCCGAGGATATCCCTGCCCTGCTTCCCACCAATGGCGACGGTCGCCGCATTGTCGTGCTCGGCGCGCTTGAGTCCAAACACGTCCACGAAATGGTGATGAGCCTCATGCCTCACATGGATGTGCTGGTGGCTACCGCGCCGCGGGTGTTCGCCAAGGAAAGCAAGACCGCCGAAGCGCTGGTTGGCGCCGCCCGCGAAGCCGGGTTCACCGGACCCATGCATGTCGAGCATGAACCAGGCGCCGCGCTGGAATACGCGCACCGGCTCGCCCAGACGAATGATGAAGATGCCGTGCTTGTGACCGGGTCGCTTTACCTGGTCGGCAATATCCGAAGCCACTGGTATGCCGTCACCGATGTCATCAAACAGCACACGTCCTGGCCGGGGAGCGAGCCGGTTGGTCGCTGGTGACGAATCTCGATGATGGCAACGACAAACCCGCACCTTGCGTGCGGGCTTGTCCAATTTCGTCGATTCCACGGATGTGCTCGGGTCAGTCGTCCTCGACGTAGCTCTGGCGGTACATGATCAATCCGGCAATCGTGGCAATGACCCCAACTATCGTCATCCAAAGTCCCACCGTCACCTGATACCCGCCGGGGTCCACGAACGACACACCAATGCCGTAAATGGTCAACCCGGAACTGGCCGCCACCGCGCCAATCGACGTGACAATTCGGCTGATCTCCAACATCCCTGACTCCCAACCCTGGTGATCATTACGTTCGGTCATGCTCGATGTGAGCCGGCGCCACGCCACGCTCGTTCCATACTATGCTTAGCCTACCGGAAACCGGGCCGACCGTCGAGTGTGCGATGCCGCGCATGCGGCAACGGCACCTGGCATGCCGGGACACGTGCTCACGTCCACCCGGGTGGACTCGTTCCTGACGCTTGCGAGATGGGAGTCCACGATGACCAAATACTGTCCCCAGGGTGATGGCGCGTTCGATGACTGGGTGGCATCCTGTCCGGAGTGCGGCTCCACGCTGACCGACACGGTGCCCGACGATGAGTTCATGCGACAGCCGTACGATGACGCCCCGCCTGTCCTGTTTCAGACCGTTCCGAATGAGATCGAAGCGAGCATGCTCAGCGATATCCTGCGTGACGCCAATATTCCGGTGATGGTTCGAGCGGGTGGCCCAGGTCTGGGAGCATGGGCATCCGCCGCCACGTTCGAGCATGCGATCTACGTGCGGAACAGCGACCTCGAACGCGCCCGGGAAGTCATATCCGAGATCGAGATCATCGAAGAGTTTGACGACTTCGAGGAGGACGACCCGGACTCCTGAACAGCCGGTGGGCTGCTCCCAGAGTCATGGCGGTTATACAGCGGATTGAACATTCATTGAGACGACATCCACGATCACATCCGGTAGTGGCGGACCATTCTGCAAATCGCTTTAAGGCGCGGATCGGCACGAAGTCGATCTCTACGAAGTGGTCGCGCCGCCACGCTGGTCACGCGATCGAACAACGCCGCAAACTGGTTCCGCCGACCCGCCGGGCCCGCCCGATTGCCATCACTGATTGCCACTGGGGTACGTGATCTCGTATCCCTGCCCACGCCGCGGGATGACGATCGACGCGATCTGCCCGGAATCCACGGCGCGCATGATGCCTGCCTCGATATCCGCACTGCGCATCAGCGTTTCGGTGTGGGGCTCGGGCTCCATCACCGGCACATAGCGCCCGCCCAGGTCGACCCCTATCAGCCGCCCGCCAATGCCGACATCGATCGACGCCGCACATGTCGACGCGGAGCCCGGATCGGGATTTTCCGGCGCGCCATGGAGCACCAGATGGAGCGTATTCGACGTCAGGTCGATCTCGATCCTGGCGACGGTCAGCTCAATCATGGAGGCTGGGCTGCTCGCCAGTGATGGTGCGTTGGATTGTCGCCTTGAGTTGATACAGGCCGTCCTGCTCGAACAATTGCAGGTTCTCCAGAAGTGGACGCTCCTCGAGCCGGGGCTGATCCTTCCGCAGGGCCAGGAATCCCCATGCCCGAGGGCCGTCGTCAGTCTCCAGGTAGCCGCTGAACTCGATCTCGTCCATGCGCTCGCCCGAATCCGACCATTCATTGAAGATGGTTTCGATAATCGTGGCGGGCAGGAGCTCGAACGCCGGCACGGTTGCCTGCCAGTGACACAGCTCACAACCCGTCTCCCAATTGTCGTGCCGGGAGAGCGCGTCGTCCAGGGCGACGCACAACAACGCCACCAACTCGCGCCGCCGCGACGCGGAGATGTTGATTTCGACTCTTTGGTCCGCCTGGATCATCATGTCACTTCCCACGGTATCGACCTGCGCCTTTTCCGCGTTTCGCCTCAGTCACCATCATACAACCCGACCACGGCATGCATCCTGCGAAATCTCGGCAACAGGCGATGTGTGCCAAAAGCATTGCATGAATCACGCCATGGGCATAACAGGAGAGACGCGGTGACAGAGGACTCAACCAGCGACTCACGAGGCATCATTGACATCGCCAAGTATCTCTACAAGGACATTAAGGGGAAGAACCTCTCCAGCGTCGCCAAGCAGATAGCGTACGATGTGCTGTTCGCGATCGCGCCGCTGCTGATCTTCATTACCGCGCTGGCGGGCTATATCACCCAGCGTGTCTACGCCGACAGGCAAAATCCGGTGGTGCCGGTGATGAACTGGGTGGAGGATAACCTGCCGGCGGACGCCGCATCAGTGTTGCGGGATCCGGTTGAGAACGCCCTGAACACCGACCCCGGCTATCTCTTGTCGTTTGGGGCGATCCTGGCGCTTTGGGGTGGCAAGAATGCCGCGGCGTCCGTGATGACGGGATTGAATCTCTGCTATGGAAAAGACGACAGCCGGTCCTGGATCGTGCGCCAGCTTATCGCCATCGGCCTGACCGTGGCGGTCGCGCTGGCCCTCGGCCTCACATCAGTCGTGCTGGTGCTTGGATCGCAGCTTGGCGACCGCGTTTTCGAAGAGCTGGGAATGGAGAATGCACTGTCCGATGCCATGACAATCCTGCAATGGCCGGTGGCGATCATCCTGCTCGTGCTGGCGGTCACGCTGCTGCACTGGGCGGGCCCCGATGTGGACGCGTCGTTTCGCTGGTTCCTGCCTGGCGCAGTGGTGAGCGTTGTGCTGTGGGGACTCGCAATCCTTGGCTTGCAGATTTACTTCACCTACGCTGGCGGTTTCGGCGAGGCATACGGCGTCTTTGGCGCCATGCTCGTGTTCATCTACTGGCTGTGGGTGATGGGTCTGGTCACGCTGATCGGCGGATCGTTCAATCACGCATTGCACAATGTGCCTGTGGACGCGGAGCAACGATCAGCGCGGGAATCATCCGAGATTGCCTCCGCATCAACATAATGTTTCGGTTTCACGTGAAACCCTGATGAATCGTTCCGGGCGCCGCCCGACGTCGTGCTATGCTCATTCCGCAGAGATTCTCGTCCCATGTGCTCTCAGCCCCTGGCGACGAATCTCCTGACGGTGCGAAACCTTCCGCCCCTTCCGCTCGTTTCACAGGCAGGGAGAGGAAGGAAGGTATCCGGACCCGATGGACACCACGATAAACTTGAGATGGGCAGGGGGGCTGCCCGCCATTGCTTTCGGGAGACCATGTGTGTCGATCGACGACCCATTTCTCGTCGACCGTGCGCGAACGGGCGACCAGGCCGCGTTTGCGCAACTCTTCGAGCAGTATCACGCCCCCATCCTGAACTATTTGCACCGCATGGTGAACGACCGCGCCCTGGCAGAGGACCTCACGCAGGACACCTTCATCAAGGCGTACAAGGCGCTGCCTCGCACGCGGGATGATCTTGCCTTCAAGGCGTGGTTGTACCGCATCGCCACGAACACCGCGATCAGCCACATGCGCCGGGGGAAAGTGATCAAGTGGTTACCGTTTGTTGGCGACCGGGAATCGAGCAGCGAAGCCGTCGATCATTCCGTTGCTCGCAACACCGATATCGCGCGCGCCCTTGAAGAGCTGCCCAAGCATTACGCCTCGGTGCTTTTGCTGCGTCACTATCAGGGGTTATCGATAGCGGAAACAGCACAAGCCCTGGACATCACGGAAAATGCCGCCAAACTCCGACTTTTCCGCGCCCGCAAGGCGTTCGCCAAGGTGTATGACAGCGATCCCGACGCGTTTGGCGGGGAGGGTCGCGCATGATCACGCACACTGAAGCCCAGGCGCTCCTTTCCGAGCGTCTCGACGCGCCACTGGACCCATACGTCAACGATGTCCTCGAAGCGCACCTGGCATCGTGCGATGAATGTCGGGCCTTCGCCGCCAGCAGCGGTTACCTGGCCACGTCGTTGCACGCCATGCCGCTTATGCCGGCCAGCGCCGCCGTGCGTCAAAATGTCTGGGCGGCCATCGAGCGGCAACAACATTCCTGGTGGAGGCAATTCGTCTCGGCGATGACCGGTCAGACGGCGGCGGTTGTGTCGACCGCCGCTGTCGCGCTGATCGTGATTGCCTTTGCCTCGGTGGCGATTCTGCGGCTCGTCGATACCAATGGAGGCGACGACGATCCCGAAACCCGGCTGGCCGCGGGCACCCAGGAGGGCATCGCGCTCGCCACGGAGAGCGCGGAACCGAGCGCGACCGACGTGGCCACTGAGGAGCAGGCTGAACCAACCACCACGCGTACGGAGGCCCCGACCGAGCCTTCCGGCGGGGTGGAATCGGTGGCTACCACCGAACCCTCCTCAGAAACGACTGAGCCCACGGCTACGTCCCAGCCGACGGAACTCCCGACCGACGCTCCGGTCGCCACTGAGCCGCCTGATACCGTACCTCCCACCGCGACCGAGGCGCCGGCGGAGACCGAGGCGGCTGAGGCGACATCGCCACCTGATGATTCAGCCACATCGCAGGCATTCTCGCCCGCGGAGACGTCGGATGAAGGTCCGACCGACCTGACAGGGCGTTCCATCGGCTCACCGACGGCTGAATCCGGTTCAGCGGTCGATAACCTGGTGATATTCGATCCTGGCAGCTTGCTGGCGACAGCTGAATCCTCCCTCGACCGGCCGGTGCCCTCTCCGACCGTCGTGCCAGCGACGCCGACACCCGAACCGCCGACGGAGACGCCGGAACCATCGCCGACACCCGAACCGCCGACGGAAACGCCGGAACCATCGCCGACGCCCGAACCTCCGACGGAGACGCCGGAACCTTCGCCGACATCCGAACCGCCGACGGAGACGCCGGAACCATCGCCGACGCCCGAGCCGCCCACGGAAACGCCAGCGCCAGCCACCCCAACGTCCGAGCCAACCAGCGTCTCCTCGACCGATGCCGCGCCAACATCCCCACCGATCGAACCGATGGATGGCTCAGATTTCAACGATTCGTCGCGAACTTCTGCTACCGCTACCCCGGCTGAACCTGAATCCACCGGTGAAGACGATCGTTCCGGCGGCGACACCACCGGTCAGATCATCGAGGCAATTGGCCCGCAATCCGGTTCCGGCAGCGATGGAGACACCACGTCTCGTGAGGATGACACGGGGCCGGACAACCAGGTGATCGAGCCGGTGGACGATGGTGGCTCCCAGGGAACTGGCATCGGCGGTGCGTCGGACGATCCGCAAGGACCAGGATCCGAATCGGACACCACGACGGACGATGATGGCGGTGAGACCACCGAAGGTGACGTGGAAACCGGTGATTCGGACGCGTTCACCCTCAGTGACGCAGATTTCTACAGTGACGGAACGCTGTGGGGTTCCCCGGATGACCGGCTTGGTTTCGATGACGGCGTCATTTTCAGCAATAATCCGGATGGCTACAGCCTGGGCCGGGACGATGTCGAGGTGCAGGCGATACCTGATGACCAGGGCCAGAGCATCGCAATCTGCGACGACGGTGGCGAATGCGTCGACGCAACTTCGGACAGTGCGAACGGGCCACACACCGACGAGCCGATTGGCTGGGTCGATGGCCGCCTGATCTACCAGCGTATCGGCAACGGAAACGGTGAGCCCGTTGAAATTCGCGCGGTTGAATGGAACGGCGAGCCGATTTCGGATGAAGCGCTTGGCGCCATCGACAATCCGATTGACCCGCTGGGCGCGGCCTATCCGGTCGACGCGGGCACGCTGATACCGGCATCATCATCGTGGCTGCTGATTTCGGACGGAAGCGCCAGGATCGCCGGCCAGAATCCGTACGGCGACATTCAGCTTGTGCGCGCCAACTTCGGAGACGACCTGATCACCTATGTTGCTGGTGGCCAGGTGATCGTTGCCCCGGCATCCTCGCCTGGTGACGCATTGAGCTCGATTCCCTTCAATGGGGTGGATTACGACCTCTCGGAGCGAAACCAGGCTGTCGTGATCAGCACCGGCTCCGGACTCGAGATTTACGATCTCGGTGGATCGTTGATCGCCGCCAGCGATACGTCTGTCGCAACAGGCAGCGTGCTCTGGTTGCGGGACGGCATCGTCTTCATTGACAAGACCAATTCCGCAATTCGCACCGTTGATCCGTCTCTTCTCGAACCATAATGAGGCGGCGAGCCTAAAGTTGCGTGAATCCCGCCGATCCTTCGATGCCTCTGGACAGGCTGTGGGTCGGCACGACGGGATTCACGCAACCATTCCGCAATGCGCTCCAATCACGGAGGGGTGGTCCACCCGGGTGGACGGTCCTCGGCAGTTCCGAACCGGTGGTAGACTTGCTCAGCTCGGGTCAGGCCGGCACCCGGCAGACCGATACGCGCGCAGCCGCGGGGACTCAAGTGCCACATTCCGCTCCATCCGCCGATTCCAGCGGCCAATCATCGCTTCGCTTTGGACGAACCACCGTCCAGGTGATCTGCGGCGACGTGTTCTGCACGGACGCCGAGGCCATCGTCTGCCCCGCCAACCGGCGCGGAATGATGGTGGCGGGCGCGGCCGGTTTGGTGCGCCTGCGTGGAGGCGCCGAGATCGAACGCGAGATCATGTCCCAGGCGCCGCTTACGCTGGGCACGTCAATCGCGACAACCAGCGGTGAGCTCGAAAGCCGCGGAATCCGCATGGTGTTTCATGCCGTGGTGTTCGACGATCTCGGTGGCGCGACCCGAATCGACCACGTCGAACGAGCGATCACGAGTACCCTCCAATCGGTGGAGCGGCACCGGGTTCGATCAATCGTGATTCCACCAGTGGGATCAGGTGTTGGGACCGGCAGGCTGACACAACGGGATGTCTACAACGTCATTGTCGACGAGCTCGCGGGGCATCTCCGGCGATTCACATCGCGCATCGAAATGGTCACGATCGCCTGCCCCGACAACCGCGACATACGCCACACCTTTGCCTTGTTGCAACAGGCCTATCAGGTATGGTTGGAACTTCAGGCGACCTGACCGATCCCCGGTCATAAAAGTGAGGCCCTTGCATGTCATCATCGGCTCCGCGCCAGCATGTACAACCCAAATCCTGGCGATACGAGGCTGACGCATGGCGCATGGTGAATCGGGTATCCGAGCGCCATGTCAATATGGCATTGCGCCTTCGAAGTGGGACAGTCCTGCCACAGTCGCTCAAGGCCCGTATCCTGGCGATGGGATTCCCCAGCGACATCGTGACCGAGTCCCTTCACCAGATCCGGCATCTGAATGACTGGAATGATGTCTGGATCGAGACGGCACAGCGATTTCTCGGTGATTTCCGCAGGCAGGTGTCAGGCAACCTCCGGCATGACGCCGCCCAGGCGCGCTTGCTGGCGGGACTGTGCTATCACGTCGCTCAGCTCATCCCCGGTCCGGATCGCAGGACAATGGAGCACTGCCGCGCGACTGCCGCGACACTCGTCGGCCAGGCGCTGCCAGACATCCTGCCGCACGCCCGGAAGGTCAACATTCCCTGGCGAAATCACGACCTGCCCGCGATCCTGGTGCCCGGTCCCGATGGCCCCGAACCGTCCGCCCTTGTCGTGACGTTCAATGGCGCCGGCACGACCAAGGAGGAGATCATGCGCTGGTGCACGCCATTCGATCAACTGGGGATCGCCACGCTGTTCATCGACACGCCGGGAACGGGCGAAGCAAGGCAGCTCGGTCCCATCTCGGCTGATCACGACGACATCCTCGACGGCGTATTTGAAATGCTGCCTTCCTTTCCGGCGATCAATCCGCGCAAGGTCGGCATCATGGGTATCAGCATCGGCGGCAATCTCGCCATCCGCTCGCTCGCCCATGACCGCCGCATCATGGCCGCCGCCGCGATCAGCCCGCCATATCAACCTGGACGCTGGATTCACCACGCATCCTCGATGGTCAACGCTGAGCTTCGGAATGTGATCGCGACGGATGATTCTGACGACCTTGGAGCTCTGTCCGACGCATTTTCGCTCGACGGGATCGCGCCGGTGATCAAGCGACCGACATTGATCGTGGCGGGCGGGCGCGACCTGATGGCGCCGTCCAGCGAGTCGACGCTGCTGGCGTCGCGGCTAGGGCCACTCGCGACGCTTGACTGGTATCCGAAGGGCGGGCACGTGCTTTATAACGAGATACCTGCCTGGACAACCGATGCCGCGCACTGGTTCGACGCGGTCCAGTCGAATCAGTCCACCCGGGTGGACGACCTGGAGCAGACGCTGGCGACATATCGCGCGGCGCTGTTCAAAAAGCCGATTCCAGTGGGGTGGGATGATTCGCTCGAATCGGCGCGCCTGTTGACGCCAGAAGAGGCGACCGAGCAACACATCCAGCAACCCGAGGCGCCCAAGGAATGATATTGACATAAGCGTTCCCGGTGCCATTGTTCCGATCCCGGCATCAGGACAAGGCTGACGAGAATCAACCGGCGACCGGTGAGGTCGGGTCATCGAGACACGACTTCACGCAGTTGATTGTGCATATGCGTCTTGTACCCGAGGACCGCCCGAAGGCAGCCATGTTCGACGGTTATTGATGGTAAGTAATACGACATTTGGATCAACACCAGTCGATCCCGTAGGGGCGGACCCCCGCGTGAATCGCCGTGAGGCGATGAAGCAAGGGGTCGTCCGCCCGGCCGCCGCAGGCGGCAATGATCAGGAATGCACAGTGTTTACCCGAAATCCGTATAATGCGCGACGAACTGTCCCGCGAGCGACCTCGGGTACGAGACCATACAGCGTTTCTCAGATGAGTGGGGCTGATCATTGTGGTCGAGCAGCGACCACTGGGCGGACCTCGGCCACGGTGAGCCGAGGCTACTGGGGTCTAACGCCACGGTCCAAGTGATCCGAGAACCGCTCGAGGTTATAGGATTTCGACGCGGGTTTCGCATGGATGCCACGTGCGCCGAGCAGGTGATGCCAATTGCGCCCTGCGTCATCGACTCAGGCGAACGCCGAGCCGGGCGGCGATGTCGCCGAGGAACAGCAGAATCGCCAGCGCGGCCGGAATCCACCAGACGGCGCGGGCATCCTGCCGGGCGCGATCGGTGTCAGCGCCATCGAACACCGACGCGGGATCGTTATCCAGGTCGTAAACGCGCCCATCGGTCGCACGGGCAACCGAATCGAGCAGCTCCACGCCATCGTCGTCTGGCTGCCACTCCTCGCTGGGCGCGAGCGTCACGGCATGCGTCTCCTGAACGGCGCCATCATCGATCTCCACGAACCAGGCTGGCCCGCTATCCACCGGAACCGGTATGCCGCCAGTCACCGCGCCGCCATCGAGCGGACCCGCAACCACCGCGCCGGACCGGTCGCGCACGGTCACCTGTGTCGACGATGTCATCGCTATCGTGTCGCTGGTCACGTCGACAACCGCTTCGCCGCCGGACTGCCCGACGCCGACCCGGAACTGTTGATTCGACGGGTCAGGCAACACCCAGGAAAGCGCATTGCCCCAGAACCGATCGTAGCCATCCCAGGTTGCCCAGGACGCCGCGAAATCCGTGCCGCTGTCACCGGTCCAGGCAAGGACTCGCCCCAGTCCAAGCTGCCATTTCACCAGCAGCGGATCCCGCCGGTCAGACGCCAGCACGACCTGTGCTCCCTGTTTTGCGCCGGCGAAGTTATAGCCGTCGAGCGGCGGCATTTCCTGGGTGGAGACGCCGGCCATGATTGGGCTGGGGATCATCTGTACCGGCTGGAACGATCCTCGCAGCACGGATTGGCTGCCTGCCGCGCGAGCCTCCTCGAACGTCACGTGCGGGATCTCGGCCGGATTCGCCACATAGTGGAACCGGCCATTCCCGGCCACCGCCAAATCCTGGAGCAGCTCGAGGTCCGCATCCACGCCGATCGCAACCGTCGATATCGTGATGCCGTCCGCGGCGGCATCGTCCAGCAAGCGGAAATAGCTCTCACGCTCCGCGCCGCGTGACCGTCCGTCGGACAACACGACGATATGCCGGACATCGGCATCGACATTTCGCAAGCCATCGATCGCGACCTGAAGGGCGGGGAATAGCTCGGTCCCACCATCCGGATGCAACTCCGAGATCGAACTCTCGATGAGCCCGGTCGGATCCTCCCCGGACAAGGTCGTCATCGGCAGCGCCCACACCGGCTCATCGTTGAAGGCGATGACCCCGACCTGATCGCCGGCCACCAGCGCGCTGGCGGCGGTGACGACGCCGTCTTTGGCGAGCTCCATCTTCGGCGCGCCGCTGGTCGATTCTCCGTAGCTCATCGAGCCCGATCGATCGATCACCAGCAAAACGGCCACCCTGGGGCGATCGCGACCGTCAGTGACTTTCACGGTAACGGGCAGCATTGATTCCAGCGTCGTGGTGGCGTATGCGCCCGGGCCAAAACTGGCCGTTCCTCCGAGCACCATCACGCCGCCACCCGACCGGGCGAACGCTTCGAGGGCGTTCTGTGTACCAGGATCCAGGTCCCATGCCGGAACGTTGTTGAGCACGATCACATCCCACGCGGCGAGATCGGCCTGGGCATTTGCCAGGGCAGGGGAGGGGAGCGCTTCAACATCGACACCCTGCGCGTCCAGCGCGTCGATCAACCGCCCGCTGTCGCCACCCACGGGGCTTACCACCGCGACCTTCGGGGCATCCCGCACGACAACGCCGAGCGGCCATGCATTGTTCTCGGCGACAGCATCGTCGAACGCGGCGCCCGACAGGCGGATTTGGACGACGTGGAAGCCGGGTTCCATCCCTGGCATGGTGAATGTCACACCAACACCGCTGCCATCCAGGGCGACTTCGCGCGTGTCCGCCACGTCCCCGTCGACCAGCAGCTCAACTGCCGCCGTCCCTGGCTGTCCGGACTCGATATACGCCGTCACCTGGTCCTGGCTGCCGGCCCAGGTCACCGACGGCCCAGAAAGCCCGGAAATCCGGAACTCTCCTTCCTCGACGCCGCGCAGGTGCACGACATCGACCGGAATGCCGGCCCCGGTGAGGGCGTCGATCTCCGCGCGGGCCATCCCGTTGGTTTCCGCGCCATCCGAGAGCAATACAATCCGCGCGCCGCCGACCGGCAGGGCGCCGGCCTGGCTCAACGCGTTCTGGATGTTGGTGTGCCCGGCATCGATCTCACGAGCATCGATCACGCTGGGGACGTCAACTTGCCCGGCATCGACGGGTCCGACGAGCCGTTCGGTCGTTCCGCCAAAGCTCGAGATCATCACCGCGTCGTCGTTTCCAGCGCCGTCGATCGCCGTTTCCACCCAACCCTGAGCCGCATCCATCGAGCTCGGTTGCACGCTGCCGCTCCGGTCCATCAGGAACATTGTGGTCGAGGTGGCGCCATCCACCAGCACGACTGGCCCGGCCAGCGCAATGAGCAACAGCGCCAGGATTCCGCTTCGCATCGCGATGGCGGACGGCCGCACCCGCAGCCTCGCCCGAAACAGCGCCATCGGCAGCATCACCACGATCGGCGCGGCCAGCAACCACCACAGCAACTCGGGCCGGAACCATGAGAGCGTCATGCGTGGCCCCCTCCCGAAAGTCGCCGGGTGACAACGGACCGGCCGAGCCAAACCCACCATTCGAGACAGATAACGGCGATTCCAGCAAGCACGAGCACCGGCCAGAGCTCGATTAGGGCATCCGTGTCTGTCGCGCCGCCACCACTCGACCCATCAGCCGCGGTGGCCATAGGCAGCTCCACGATCTCGGGCCGTGATAGCCTGGACTCGTGGCGATCACCGGCATTGACGATGATCGCGCCATGACCGATCTCGACTTCATCCGCATCCAGCAGGGATATCGACCAGCGTCCCGGAACCGCGGACACTGGCAGCGTCACCGCGCGCGCGGCATCCGGCACGCGCACGACCGCGCGATGCCCGGTGGGATCGGTCACTTCCACTGTGCGGGTGCCAGCCGGAACGTCGATCGTCGTGATGGTTCCTGGTGAGACGGCGCCGCGAGCGCCGCCGCCGGCGAGCGACTTCACCGTTTGGGCAACCAAAACCGGGAAGCTCACCCGATCGGCGATATTCGATCGGGCGGGATCGAAGGCGTATGCGACGTACGGCTGATCGTTCAGGATGCCACGCCAGATCAGCGGCAGGGTCGTATCACCATCGCCGCCGGCAGCGATCACCTCAACGTCTGGCGACAGGATGTACACTGACGTTTCGCCAAAAACCACGCCCTCCAGCGAGACATCCCGCATGACGGGGTCGTCGAGCCGAACGTCGCCAATCTCAGGATCCGGCACAACGCCGCCGACCTGCCAGGCATTATCGATGCCAGTTGGCTGCACCAGCAGCATTGGGGCATTTGGGATGTCGTCGGGGGCGGGCGCCGTTGCGTCGAACACCACCAGGTCGGCACTGGCCGCGATCTGTCTGATCCCTGGCGTGGTTGAGGGATAGACCTCCACGCGCGCGCCCGGCAGCACCTCCAGGGCGTGCTGGACTGGTCCGGGCAGGTCCGACACCAGGATGATGGAGAGACCGGTCAGCGCATCACCGCCGAACGCGACGATCGCTTGGTCATCCTCGGGCAGGGCGTCATCGACAACCATCGAGATCGTGACCTGTGCGAGTCCTTCAGGAACATTGACGTCGATCGCGCCGAGCTCACCCGGACCAAGCGTGACCGTGCCGGTCGCAATATCCGAGTCTCCTGACCGGGCCACCCAGGGCAGCGTTTCGGTCGTCGACCGATCATGAAGCACCGTGGCGCGTATCGACCGGTCATCACTGCCCGCGGCGCCGGTCACGACTGTGTCAACGATGGCGACATTTCCCTTCGGCGACGGAGGTTGGCCGACCTGGACGGTGCGGGCATCGACACCCGGGTTACCCAAGGAAATGCCACCATCGGTAACCAGGCTGAACCGCGGCGCAAGGTCCGGCAATAGCGCGCCATTGATCAGCGCGGAAAGCCGCTGCTGGTCGGGTTCGCCACCAGGCGCCGGCAGCTGCGCCAACCAGGCCCGTAGCTCATCCAGCTGTGCCTCGTCCACGGCGCGCTTCCACGTTGGATCGCCCGACGCGATCACCAGGGTAACGCCGTCGCCCTGTTGCCAATCGCCCAGGATCGCCTCGACCTCGGCTCGCGCCTCATCCCACCGCATCCGTCCATTGTCGTCACGAGCGAGCATGCTGGTCGAGCCATCCAGCACGATCACATGCTGGACGGCACCGGCGCGCTGACCGATAAACCCCGCCACATCCGGCATCGCGGGGCGCATGAAGGCCAACACCAGCGCCAATGCGGCCAGCAGCTGAAGCATGAAAGGCAGCGTGATCGGCGGTTTTCGCCAGCGGGGCGATTCGCGCGATTCGCTGGGCACGCGTGGCCAGAAAGCAAGCTGCGGAAACGTCAATACGCCCGGCATCCGGTGGCGCATGTGCAGCACAACGATCGCCCCGAGGGCCACAAGGCCAATCGCACCGAGTGGAAAGAGCCAGGACAGTGTCATGACACGATCACCTGAGCCTGTTCCAGGGCAAGCAGCACATCAGGATCAACCCGCGCAGCGGTGGAAATCCTGATCAGCGGCACGGTGCGGCGGCGGGCAGTCGATTCGAGCCGCGACATCCAGGCATCGCGACCTCCGCGGTACTGGCGCACCGTGTCCGGATGGAGATTCACGCGCTGGCGAATCCGCGATTCCGGATCCTCCAGCTCGAAGACCTCCTGTGAGGTCGACAACCCGGCCGGGTCGATCTCGACCGGGTCCTCGACATGCACGAGCACGACTCGCCAGCGCTCGTTCGCCAGCACCGACAGGGTCCGGTCCAGCTCTTCAGCGGTGACGCCAACGAGGTCGGTCAGCACGATCAGGAAACCCGAACGCGATCGGCGTCGCGCATAGCGCCGCATCGATGCGGTGATCGAGCCCGATCCGCCCGGCGCGAGCTGCATTAGCCGGGTGGCGACCTGCACCACCATGCCGCGCCCTTGCAGCGGGCCAAAGCCTGCGTCCGGCGCATCGGAGGCGCCGGTGACCGTGACGCGATCGGAACGAGACAACGCGATCCAGGACAGCGTTGTGACGATCCTCCGGGCCATGTCGATTTTTGGCCGCCGCGATGACGCTCCCGACCAATCCATCGACGCGCTGGTATCGATCAGGAAGTGCACATCCAGCTCGGTCGTGATTTCGCTTTCCCGCACATACAACGTATCGAACCGGGCATAGGCGTTCCAGTCGATGCGCCGTACATCGTCACCGGGTGTATACGGCGAATAGTCGCTGAACTCTGGCGCCGCCCCACGTCGCCGGGATCGATGCTCGCCCACGAGTCCATCCACCGGTCGCAAACCGTGATTCATCGAGAACTGGCGCAGTCTCCCGATCGCCGCCTCGTCTGGCAACAAGCCAGATGCGGGGCCCGTTCGGGCAGATTCCCCGGATTCCGGCCTGGAGCTGGATTGATCGGCACGATTCGGAAAGGCGCGGCGGGCGAGCTCGGCAATCTTCATGGCGCGCCCCCCTCCCGGAAATAATCCTCCACAACCTGCCGCCACGCTTCGGGCACATCGTTGCTGTCTGGCCCGGCCGATCCGGAGGTGCCTCCGGTCGAGTTACCAGACGCCGCGCCAACACCGCCACCTGAGCCTACGCTGGACGACCCGATGTCGGATCCGGAACGCACGCGATCGTCGCTTGTCCCCGGAAGGGCGATCGAGGCATTGGTGTCCGGTACATCGGTGGTTGAGGCGTCGCCGTTCTCATCGGCACCGCCCGGTGGTGGATCGCCCGCTTCGCCTTCCCCGGCTTCCGGCGCCTGTTGCTCATTATCGGGATCGCCACCGCCGCTGCTGTCCGACGGCTGGTTGGGGTCGTTGGCGTTTCGTTGCCCACCGCCCGCGCCAGAACCCTGCGAGCTGACGCCTTCCTCGTTCGGATTACCGCTCAGGGATGCATCATTTGCGGCGCCGGCAGTTTCGCCCTCGCCTCCACCTGATGAGCCGGATGCATTGCTGGAAGGTTCCCCGGAGCCTCCTTCGGGAGCGTCGCCTGGCTGGCCGCCACGTTGTCCATTTTCACCTGGGTTTCCCGCGCCCTCGGATGGTGCGCCGTCTTCACCCGACTGCCCAACACCGCCGCTGGCGCTCATGCCGGCGCCAGGGTCGCCTGCCCGCGGCGCGCCAGGCCCACTTTCGACCTGGCCGCCCTGAGGTGGCTGCTGGCTGGCTTCCTGGCCACTGCCGCCGGAGGAAGGCTGGCCGCTGGAGGATTGGGACGGCGAATTTGAGAGCTCGGCGCTTGAGCCATCCTGTGACACCACGGAGCTGCCGGTTTCCTCGATCTGGTCGCCCAGATCGTCCAGCGCGCCGTTGTCCTTGCCGGAGCGCGCCTCGTCCGCGGCGTTCCTCGCTGAATCGGCAAGCTCTGGATTCGCGTCGGAGACCTGGTCGGCGGCCTCGTCCAGATCGTCGGCAAGGCGGGCGCGATCAGCTTCGGGCAGCTGGGCTACATCCCCCGATGACTCGCTGAGCTGCTCATTTGCCCTGGGATAATCGCCGGCCTCGATCGACTCGCCGGCGGGGGAGGTCACGCTGTTGCCTAGCAGCGCCTCGCCGATCTCATCGAGGTCCTGGCGGGCCTGGTTCGACTCGCGGGAAATGTCTTCGACTTCCTGGACGGTGGCCGCGTCCGGGATCTCCGGGGGAGTGACCGCCTGTTCCTGGGCTTCCGCCAGTCGTTCCGAAACCGGCACAAACCCGGGAATGCCGGTGGTGGATACCGGCGCGATGTCGTCCTCAGGCTGCTGGGCAATCAGCAGGAACAGCATGATCACGGCGACGATGCACGCCATGAATATCTCCCGAACCGGCAACCAGTGCTCTCGCGAGATCAGGCCACGCGCCCGGCCCAGCGCATTCGCGGCGTCCGCGAGCTGCAGCCGATGAAGCCCTTCCGGGCGGGCATCGTCAAGGCGCAATCCCGTCACAGCGGTGTTGATGCGCGAGCGCAGGCTGAAGGTCGTATCGAGCATCTGGGCAATGTGGTGATACCCAGGGCGGTGGAAAACGCGCAATACCAATCCGAACAGGGCGCCTCCGATCACCAGCGGCACGATCCCCGAGAAGCCCGGCATGGACAGGGCGCTGAGCTGCGCCACCACGATCCAGCCAATTCCCACCAATCCACCGAGCCAGGCGCCGCGCAGCGCCAGCGCCAGCGTCCAGGTCAATCCGAACCGGAAGCGCAGGTCGTCAAGCTGGTCGAGCACCCACGCTCCGGCGCCGCCGGCTGGCGGCTCGCTCATGACCGGTTGCCGTGTCGCCAGCGCGTTGGGGGGCGGCATGTCGTTGCCGACCCACCAGGGCGCCCACAGCACCAGCCAGAGGAACTGTTTCAGTGAAAGGTGTCGCCAGGCATGCGTTCTGGTGGGCACGCGAGGAGTCCATGAGAAATGGGGCAGGGGAGGGCGCCGGGCGGTCCGGAGCAGCGCGCGAGGAGAGATCATATCGCCGCCTCCCGGTTCGCCCCGCGGAACGTGCCGGGCCAGCGAATTCGGCCCGGAGCGCGATTCCAGCCCCACACCAGCAGCCAGGTGACGAGCAGGACGGTCGCGCCGCCGAGCGCCAGCACCAGTCGGAATAGCCGCCCATCGAGGTCGTCAACCATCTGTTGCGCGATGTCGACTCGTCCGGCGTCGCCAAGCGAGGCAAGCGTCGAACCGGCCTCGATGGCATCTTCGCGCGCGCCACGCATCAGGAACCAGTCAGCGGAGTCCGCGCGGGCCTGGTCGAGCTGCTCAATCGCCTCAGCGCCATCGGTCGCCAGGCCACGCCATGATTCGATCAGGCTTCTTGGCCGATGATCTTCGGGCAAGAGGGCATATTGATCTCCAGCGCGTTCGATCAGCACAAGCGCTCGACCGTAGTCATGATCCCGCAGCGCTTCCTCGGCATCCGCCATCAGCGCCTCGGCCTGCATTCCGACCGAGCCCTGTGCCGCGACTCGCTCCGCTTCGGCGCTGCCCACACGATCATCCAGCGCGGTGGTCAACAGCAGCGTTCGATTGGCGCGGTCGACCGCCGCCTCATACGCGCCACGCGCGAACAAATCCTCGGCGGGCTGCAGGTCGAGCGCGGAAAAGAGATTGGACCGCCATCCACCGGCAAACCAGCTTGCCAGGAACTCGTCCCAGGATGCGTCAAGGCGCTCGGCCGTCTGACCGGTGGTTTCCACGACGATCGCAACCGGGTCGAGGTCCGGCTGATCGGAGAATTGGGTGGCCAGTTCGGCGATCACATTCGCGCCGTACCGCTCCACCAGGAAGGCGGCCAGCGCAATATGGCGCGACGATACCGCTTCATCGGGCGCGCCGGGTGCCGGCCCGGTCGAGGCAAGCATGTCTGGCCAACTGGGAAGCTCACCATCCAGGTAGGTTTGCTGCACCAGGGACGCACGTCGGGCCTGTTCGGCCAACACCGGCGATTCCAGGTAACGGGCAAAGCCGTCGAGCAACGCGGGTGGCATTCCGGCGTCAGATGCGTCAACCAGCCAGCGCCGGGCGATCAGCTGCCGAAAACGGTTGGTGGCTTCGAGCTCGGGCAGGGCGAGCCACGCATCAAGCTCAACGATCGCGACCGTCGCGTCGGCGTTGACCCATGTATCCGGGGCGATGCCGATCCACTCGTCGGATTCCGGCACGCCGCCGCCGAACCGAACCAGGAGTGGCTCAGCGGGGCGCGCGCCGACCACCGTCGTGACGGTCTGCTGAATATCGAGCAGGACAGCCTCCAGGTCGTTTGCCATCGACCGTGACGTCACCGCCCCGGCTGATTCGACCTGTATGACCACCTGCCCCACGACTTCAGCGTCGGGAGATGTCTCCGTATTGGCGTCCTCACCAGCCTGGGCGACGGCAATGTCAGCACCAACAAGCCGCGGAGCCAGGATCATCAGCCCAATGGCGAAGGCGAGAAAGACATGCAAATCAAGCTTGGTTCGCACCATGGCGTTCTCCTGTCTGAAGCCATCATGTGTCCACGGGGGAACCATCAAGCGCTTGTTCGACGGTACCCTGTAATGGAGCGATGCTGAACGCATCGACATGGTGTATGGGGTAGGGCCGAAAAGCTATGGCCAAGTATACTCTGCCGGGCGGCGCCGTTTATGCTCCGGGGGTGTGCGTCACATTTTGGTATGTGCGCTGCGCCGAGGGCGGTAGGGGCGGACCTCCGAAGGAGTTGTCCGCCCGGCGGACGCGAAGCGTTCGCAATGGCTACCACGTCGTCTTGCCGCCTGCGGCGGCCGGGCGGACAACCCCGTCATCTCGTCGCCATACGGCGACGGTTGCCGGGGGTCTGCCCCTACGCCGCCGCGGATACCCGAATAGTGACGCACACCCTACGTGCCGTCTGGCAAGACGCGTACTGGCCATGTGCGGCATCAATGGAGTATCGTCAGGCGAGGTACGGGTCATGCACGAGGTGATCGTAGCCGGAACTGACATCCGTTTTCCCAATATAGCGGGAGCAGTCGCGTGACATCGAAAGCTCCACAGGCCACAGACAACACCTTCGCGTCCGCGATCCCGTCCCAGGACGGTGTGACCGTGGACGGAAGCCGCACGGTTTCAGGCAAGCCGGAATCGGCATCCATTGCCGGGCGGATCGCATCGACGTTCCAGAACGCACCGCTGGAATTGCGCTTTCTCTGGATACTGCTGATCCTGTTCGCGGCCAAGGGCGTGCTATTCACCTTCATCTTTCCGCCGTTCAGTGGGCATGACGAGGTGGCGCACTACGCCTACCTGAAGGTCCTGGTGGAAGATGATCGAATCCCGGTCATCCCGGATCCAGTCGCGTTCAACGCCGCCTACCGTGCCAACGAAAACCCCACATTCGATCAGATTCCCGACTACTTTCATACGTACCAGCGCTACATGACCGATGACTGGTTCAAGGACACGTTCAATGTCTACCGGGCGGTGACGTACCTGGGTGACTACCTGCCCTCCGGGTGGGTCTACACGGCGAACCATCCACCGCTCTACTACCTGCTGATGGCCCCGGTCTACTCGCTCACCTCGGGTGAGAGCCCGGAAACGCAGCTCTATGCGCTGCGCCTGGCGGCGATCCCTCTCGGTTTGTTGACGGTGCTGTTCGCCTACCTGACGGTGCGCCGGCTGTTTCCGGGCGAGCGGTTTCTGGCGCTGGTGGTCCCGACGCTTGTTGCCTTCCAGCCGCAGATCGCGTATGAAGCCGCGATGCTCAACAACGATATCCTCGCGATCGCCACCACCAGCGCCTGTATCTACCTGATCGTGGTGGGGTTGCAAAATCGATTTACGGTCGGATTGTGCGCCTGGCTCGGGCTCGCGCTCGGCCTGGCGGTGCTGTCCAAGCAGACGGCGATCATCATCATGCCGGTTATTGCCGTGACCATGCTCCTCCGCCTTGGCTGGAAGCACGCGCTGGAATGGTTGCCGAAGGGCGGCCTGATCCTGGCGCTCACCGCCGTGCTCGCCGCGCCGTGGTACGCCTATATGCTCGATACGTATGGAAGCCTGACGGCGCTCGATCGAATCAAGACCTTGCAGTGGTGGAATCACTATAACGAAGGTACGCCAACGATCCTGGGCCAGCTCTTCGACGCCGGCTTTGCCTGGATGCGCTGGCGCGAGACATGGGGAGAGTTCGGCTGGAGATTGATCCCGCTGGGCACGACCTTGCTGCAGGCGCTGTTTTGGGGCTTTTTCGGCGCCCTGGTGGGGCTTGTGATCTGGCTCGTGGTGGTTACGAGCTTCCGGCGGAAGGTCAGGCAGGCGGCGCGCTCGGAGAAACGAGCCCTGACCGCGAACACCGATCCGATCGTGAGCGTGGCATCGTGGCAGTTGATCGGCGTGGGCGCCATGATCCTGACCTGCGTGCTGGCCTACCTTGCGATCCTGCAGTTCGGGACCACGTTCACCCTCACCCAGGCGCGGTACTACTTCCCGGCGGTCAACGCGGCCGCCATCATCGTCGCGCTCGGGCTGAGGATGCTCACGCCGGTGCGGTTACAGGCGCTCGTGCAGACGGCCGTCTTCGTTGGCATGTTCCTGCTCAATGTCATTATCCTGTCCAGCTATGTGATTCCCTACTGGAGCAACGGGCTGTAATGGCCGCGGAACAGTTATTGAGCGTCAATTCTTGCACCTACTCGTCATGCTGAGTGGGGTGTCAGCCCTTATTCGTCACTGTGCTATTCACGTCCTGTCGGGCCTTGATGCGCGGAAGCAATTGTAATTGTGGCCGCTGCGCGACCACTGGGCGGACAACTCCCGCGGGAGGCCCGCCCCTACACCATCCCTGGTGTGTCATTTTGTGCTTGACGCGCCACTGAGTGGGGTGTCAGCCCTTATTCGTCACTGTACAATTCAGAGTGCCTTTCAAAACCCCTCCTTGGCGGGAAGGCGGTTGGCGCAGATGAGACAGCATCCGAGTGTCAGGAACGCCTGATGGATGTCCGCACGCCGCTCGTACCGGATCGTCAACCGGCGGTACCGGTGCAGCCACGCCAGCGTGC
>Ga0209176_10000050_pt1 | contig 34180 bp, 34 predicted proteins | sample NGEPer11B_FD_184511 | JGI IMG/M metagenome (GOLD analysis project Ga0209176, IMG submission 184511) | Arctic peat soil microbial communities from the Barrow Environmental Observatory site, Barrow, Alaska, USA - NGEE Permafrost305-11B... | ecosystem: Environmental > Terrestrial > Soil > Wetlands...
GCGTGATGGATCCCCTCCAGCGTCGCCTCTGCGCTGACCCCGCTTATGACGGGCAACTCATCACCGAGCTCATCAACCAGTACCTCGACGACTCGTTTTCGCTCTTCGGCAAACAGAGCCTGGATCTCTCCGGTATGGCCGTTGGGGACGATGCCCTTGATGCCTGGTATCCCGACAAACTGACGGCCGTATGATCGCAGTCCTTCCTCATCGATGGAGTAGCGACCGTCATCCAAAAAAGGAACCAATGTCGCCGGGAATACGCCACTCCAGTCCTCTCGTTTCTGCAACCCACCCATGTATGCCTCCTATTTGACCGTTGAGCTCTTCGTTGATGTCGATAGGTTTCTATCCTATAGCCAGCTCTCCAGAATGTCAACAGTTGGAACCATTTGCGATTCATTTGCATACATATGATCGCTTTTCAGTCTGGGCTGCAGGTCCGTGCTCGTTGCCGCCCTCGTTCCACTCGTCTTTCGGCAATGCGCTGTGGTCCATGCCTCGCAGTTTCACCGGAAATGGCGGTCTTGCCAAGATGGTGTTCACGGGTGACACTTGCGATGCGAAAGACGACACTGCGGCCGGCGCGCATTCGTGCCCTGAAGCTTGGATGCGTGACGCGACGCGCTCGCCAGCACCCAACGCAGTGATGAAGGCAATGCGGCACCGTACGAACCCGCCAAATGGAGGATCGGAGAATCACATGAGCAGCAACGAAACGCCGAATGGCGCCAATGGCCACGGCGAAACCGACATGCGGTTCAACAGCCGCACCCTGTACGACGGCAACGATCGGGCCGGCGCCCGCGCCATGATGAAGGCGATCGGGTTCACGGACGAGGACCTGCAAAAACCGATCATTGGCATCGCCAACACCTGGATCGAGACGATGCCGTGCAACTACAACCTGCGGCGGCTGGCGGAAGTGGTGAAGAAGGGCGTGCGCGCGGCGGGTGGCACGCCGATGGAGTTCAACACCGTCGCGATCTCCGACGGCGTCACCATGGGCACCGAGGGGATGAAGGCGTCGCTGATCTCCCGTGAGGTGATCGCGGACTCCGTGGAGCTGGTCGGGCGCGGTCACATGTTCGACGGCATCATCGCGCTCGGGGCCTGCGACAAGACGCTGCCGGGCTTGGCGATGGGGCTTGTGCGCCTGAACGTCCCCAGTTTTTGCCTGTATGGCGGCTCGATCATGCCGGGATTCTGGCAGGGCAAGGAAGTCACCATTCGCTCGGTGTACGAGGCGATTGGCGCGAACTCCGCCGGCAAGATGAGCGACGAAGATCTCATCGACCTGGAAAACCATGCCTGTCCGGGAGCGGGAGCCTGTGGTGGCCAGTACACCGCCAACACCATGGCGATGGCGATGGAGTTCATAGGCATGTCTCCTGTCGGCACAGCCTCGCCACCGGCGGTCGATCCGCGCAAGGAGGAAGTTGGCGAAAAGGCTGGCGCGGTGATCATGGACCTGCTGCGTCGCAATGTTCGCCCTCGTGACGTGCTCACCCGGCAGGCGTTCGAAAATGCGATCGCCGGGGTTTGCGCGACGGGAGGATCGACCAACTCGGTGTTGCACCTGCTGGCGCTCGCCCGGGAAGCCGGGGTGGACCTCGATATCGACGACTTCGATGTGATCTCGCGCCGCACACCGCTGATAGCCGACATGATGCCGGGAGGCAAGTACGCCGCGGCCGACCTGGACAAGGCTGGAGGCATCCAGCTTGTGGCGCAACGCATGGCGGAGGCTGGGTTGATCGACGGCTCGTGCATGACGCCGAGCGGTCGCACCTTGGCCGAGGAGGCCGGATTCGCGACTGAGACCGCTGGACAGGATGTCGTGCATGCCGTTGCGGATCCGATCAAGAAGAGCGGCGGTCTGCACATCCTCAAGGGAAATCTCGCCCCGAATGGGGCAGTGGTGAAGCTGTTCGGATACGAGCGCACGTATCACAAGGGACCGGCGCGCGTGTACAACTCGGAGCACGAAGCGCATATGGCAGTGCAGGACCGGAAGATCAACGAGGGCGACATCGTTGTGATCCGGTACGAAGGACCAAAGGGCGGACCGGGCATGCAGGAGATGCTGAGTGTGACCGCGGCGATTGTCGGTCAGGGACTTGGCGATTCAGTCGCGCTGATCACCGACGGGCGATTCAGCGGGGCAACCCGCGGCCTGATGCTTGGGCATGTCGCGCCGGAAGCGCAGGTGGGTGGACCGATCGCCGCCGTGAAGGAAGGTGACCAGATCATCATCGACGCGGAGAACAGGACCCTGACGGTCGAACTGAGCGATGATGAGATCGCCGCCAGGCTGCGGGACTGGACCGCGCCCGAGCTCAGGTACAAGAACGGCGTGATGGCAAAGTACGCGCATCTTGTCCGCCAGGCGGACCAGGGCGCGACCACGTTGCTGGTCGAGGATCTCGCCGACGAGCTGTCGTAGTCTGGCTCACCCACCGATCAGCGGTCCCAGTCACCACCAGCACAAGAACCTCGGGCTGCGAATGCCCGAGGTTCTCCATACCCAGCTAGAGTTCGCGGGGGGCGGGATCTCGACCATTGGCAGGTCGAGGCTGCCGTCTCCCGTGCTGGTGACCTTGACTACAGTGCAGCAACGACCATGATCGTCAGCGCCGCAATGGCGATGAGTGATGCGGTCATCATCACGATCTCAACTGCGGACAGTGAATTGGTGGAATCTGGTCCCGGTCGATCAGTAGATGGCTCGGTCATGTGGAATCATCTCCGACGATGGGCAATTGGCAACCAGGAATGTTGCCATTGGCTCTCTAGAATACCCCGCCCAGCAACGGGTAGAGCAGCGACTCCCACTCACTCGCGACGACATCCCGCAGGCTGGGTTCGGTGACGATGCGAATCAGGCGGCGGTGCTCCTCGTACTGCTTGAAATCATCATCCGACAATCCCACCACATCCCGCCAGCTCATCAGCGGCTGCATGCCGATCGGTACAGTCGGAGCTTGACACGTCGATATTCAACAATTATATTGAATTCATGAATAACGAGCACCGCAATAACGAGAATAACGAACACCGCGCGTTCAAGGACGCGCTCTACGACCAGTTCGCGCGCATCGGCAAGGCGGTCGCCAATCCCCACCGCCTCGAGCTCCTCGACCTGCTGGCTCAGAGCGAGCGGCACGTTGAGGACCTGGCGCGCGAGGCTGATCTCCCGATCGCCAACGCCTCCCAACACCTCCAGACGCTCCGCCGCGTGCGGCTCGTCGAGGTCCGCCGGCAGGGAACGTCGATGTACTACCGGCTGGCCGATGAACGGGTATTTCGCCTCTGGCAGGCCATCCGTATGCTCGGGGAGGCGCGACTGGCGGAGATCGACCAGCTCGCGCAGAGGTACCTGGCGGACCCGAGCCGGTTCGAGGCGGTCGACGCAGCGACACTGCTGCACCGCTTGCAGGACGCTGACGTGATTGTGCTCGACGTGCGCCCGGAGGAGGAGTACCGATTCGGCCATATCCCCGGGGCACGCTCGATCCCGATCGGCGAGCTGGCGGAGCGCCTGGAGGAACTGCCGGCGGAGCGGGAGATCGTCGCCTACTGTCGGGGACCGTATTGCGTCTTCGCCGACGAGGCCGTCGCCCTCCTGCGCAAGCGCGGTTACCACGCCACGCGCTTCGCCCAAGGCCTCCCCGACTGGCAGGCGGAGGGTCTGCCGGTGGAACGATGATAGAAGGTAAGGAGCACCTTATGCCCATGGACACGACCACTATCGCCGCCGACGAGTTGCGCGACCTGCTGGACCAGCGCGCGCCCGTCACGATTCTCGACGTCCGCCCCAACGAGGAGCGATCGGAGTGGGCGATCCCCGGCAGCCGCCACGTTGACGCTTACGACGCGCTCAAGGCGGGCGATCCGGACGCGCTCGCCACCACTGAATTGCCGGTCGATCAGCCAGTAGTCACGGTCTGCGGGGCGGGCAAGACGAGCGCGACCGCCGCCGAGCAACTCCGCGCCCGCGGGGTCGACGCCCGTACCCTCGCCGGCGGGATGAAGGCCTGGAGCCTCGCCTGGAACGCCGCCGAGCTCCCGCTGGCCGGGAGTGACGCCACAGTCGTCCAGGTGCGGCGGACCGGGAAGGGCTGCCTCTCCTACCTCGTCGGTTCCCAAGGCGAGGCCGCCGTGGTCGACCCCGCGCTCGATTCCCAGGTCTACGTCGACCTGGCCCACGGCTACGGCTGGGCCGTCACCCACGTCCTGGAGACGCACGTCCACGCTGACCACCTCTCAAGGTCGCGCCTCCTCGCCGCGCACACCGGCGCGACCTTGCATCTCCCCGTGACCGATCGCGTCGCTTTCCCGTACGTCCCACTGCGCGACGGGGACGTCCTCGACGTCGGCGGCGCCACAATGCGGGTGCTGCACACGCCGGGCCACACCCCCGAGAGCGCGAGCTACCTGCTCGATCCGGAGGCACTCTTCACTGGCGACACCCTTTTCCTCGGCGGCGTCGGCCGGCCTGACCTGGAGGCCAGCCCTGAGGAAGCACGCACGTGGGCCCACACCCTCTACCGCTCGCTCCAGCGCCTGTTGTCGCTCCCGCCCGCCACCCTGATCCTGCCAGGGCACACGAACGCGCCGGTCGCCTTCAACCGAGCGCCGCTGCGGGCCCCACTCGCCACGGTGCGAGACCAGGTGGAGCTCCTGAGCGCGAACGAGGAGGCGTTCGTCGAGGCGCTGCTCTCCCGCATCCCGCCGACGCCGCCCAACCACCACCGCATCGTCGGGCTGAACGAGGCCGGCATCTTCCCTGAGGGCGACCCGACTGACCTCGAAGCCGGGGCGAACCGCTGTGCGGTCTCCTAGCATGGCTCGCCGTCCTGTGCCGACGCTCGGGCTGCGCGCGAACTGGGAGCAGTTCGCGCTTCTGATGCTCGTCAATGCCTTCGTCGGTGGGATGGTCGGGTTGGAGCGGACCGTCGTGCCGCTCCTGGCCGAGGAGGAGTTCGACCTGGTCTCACGGACGGTCATCCTCTCCTTCATCGTCAGCTTCGGCGTTGTCAAGGCACTCGCCAACCTCTTCGCCGGCCGCTTCTCGGACCGGATCGGACGCAAGCGGGTCCTGATCGCCGGCTGGCTCGTGGGCATCCCGGTCCCGTTCATGGTGATGGCCGCACCGAGCTGGGAATGGATCGTCTTCGCCAACGTGCTCCTCGGGGCCAATCAGGGCCTGTGCTGGTCGACGACGGTCATCATGAAGATTGACCTCGTCGGCCCACACCGTCGCGGCCTGGCGATGGGGCTCAACGAGGCAGCCGGCTACCTCGCTGTCTCCGGCGCCGCCCTGGCCTCGGGCTACCTCGCGGCCACCTACTCGCTGCGCCCCGAGCCGTTCTACCTCGGGGTCGGCTTCGCGGTGACGGGTCTCTTCCTCTCGGTGTTCTTCGTGCGCGAGTCGCACGGGCACGTCAGGCAGGAAGCCAAGCTGCTGGACGAGTCGATGGAGCTGCCGGCGTCGCCCTCGTTCGGTGCCGTCTTCCGCACGACGAGCTGGGGCGACCGTGCCCTCTTCGCGACTAGCCAGGCCGGCCTGGTCAACAACCTCAACGACGGGCTGGTCTGGGGGCTCTTCCCCCTCTTCTTCGCCGCGAACGGGGCGAGCCTGGGGGAGATCGGCTGGCTCGCGGCCCTCTACCCTGGCGTTTGGGGTCTGAGCCAATTGGGGACCGGCGCCCTTTCCGACCGGACCGGCCGCAAGCCGCTGATTACCGGCGGGATGTGGGTTCAGGCGGTCGGTATCCTCGTCGTCCTCCTGACCGACGACTTCTGGTCGTGGGCGGCGGGGGCGGTCCTCCTGGGTCTCGGCACGGCGCTGGTCTATCCGACGCTGCTGGCCGCGATCGGCGACGTCGCCCACCCCGAGTGGCGCGCTTCCGCCATCGGGGTCTACCGCCTCTGGCGCGACGGCGGCTACGCGATCGGGGCGCTGCTGGCCGGCGTCCTGGCGGACCTGTTCGGTCTGCGCTGGGCGATCGGGGTGGTCGCCGGGCTGACGTTGGCCTCAGGCGTGGTCGTGGCGACGACGATGTACGAGACCCTGGGTGCCAAGCGGATCGCGCCGCCGGCAGGGCGCGAGGTACCTGAGCCGCGGGAGGCACCGACGTGAGCTACGACGCGCTGGCGATCCCTCACGCCGCGCTGTCGATCCCTCACGCCGCGCTGTCCGCACTCCAACTTCTTCGAGTTCTTTGTCGAGGCGTAGCGCGAGCTCGTGCTCGCCGTAGCCGCACCAGCCCTGGACGAACGGGGCACCGTGCGAGGAGGTGTTCACATGACCGACACGACGCGTACCATCCTGATCGCAATCGGCGTCGCGCTGCTGGTCGTGGTGCTGCTGCCGCTGCTGCTCATGACAGGCATGATGACCGCCATGAGCAGCAGCGGCATGATGGGCGGCTGGGTGATGGGAAGCTTGCTACTGCTGGTCGTGGCAGCCGGGATCGCCCTCCTGGCGATCGGCCTGCGCCGGTAACCGGTGCAAGAGCACGCCCTGCCGAACGCCCGGCGTGCTCCTGGCGACCCAGTGGACGAAGGCTGGTCTCAGTAATGGGCAGCACCGACTGTCCGGATAGGACCAATACCAAAGGAGGTTTCACGATGGCAAACACCCGCGCAACCGACATGATGAGACGGCTCACAGAGGCCGGCGGCCCGCTCGACTTCGGGCCCGACCGATCCCGCCTCCTCGTCCGCGTTCAGCGGACGCTGGCCGAGGGCCGGCCGGTCTCCAATGCAGAAGTCGATCGCTTCATCGCCGAGTTGAGTATCGCGCCGGACGATGCACACGAGTTTCTGCGCACGGTAACCGAGCGCGACGCCGACGACCGCATCGTCGGTGCAGCGGGGCTGTCGCTGAATGAGCTCCAGCATCGCTTCGTCGTCAACGGTACCCGTCTCTCGGCCTGGTGCGCCGAGGACACGCTCATCCTGCCAACGCTGCTCGACCAGACGGCCACCATCGAGTCGCCCTCGCCGGTGAGCAAGCAACCGATCCGGCTGCGGGTGAACCCGCGAGGGGCCGAGGAGGTCGACCCGCCTGGCGCCGTCGTCTCGCACACGATCGTCGACCCAGAGGCGGTCGACGTGAGCTCGGTCGAGGCGCTCTGGGGCGCCTTCTGCCACCACATCTTCTTCTTCACCTCCCGCGAAGAGGCGGAGGAGTGGGCCGCGGGCCGCGACGATATCGAGATACTGTCGGTTGCGGAGGGTTTCGAGCTCGGACAGCTGATAGCGTCCCGTCTCCTCGCCCACGCGGCTTAATGCGGTGATCTTGATAGAAGTCCTCCATGACGACAACAATGAGAACCTTGAATACGCACGAGATCGGCCAGTTCGGCACCTGAGCGACGCCAGGTGGCTACATGTGGTGTGAGGTGCTGGCCGGCTCCGACTGGCGGCCGCGGCAGTCGGCGATCGCGGTCCGTATCGGCGGAGTTTGGCGGTGTGCAAACACGAATCGTGGTCAGTTCGCCGCGATCACCATCAGGAACAACGCGACGATGGCGATGAGCACCATGCCCAGCATCACGATCTCAACAGCGGAGAGGGATTCGAGGGTGTTCGATGCTGGTCGGTCAGTGACAGGATCGCGCATGGCGGTTGCCTCCTTGTGCATCCGGCGTCAGAACACGCCACCCAGCAGTGGGTAGAGCAGTGACTCCCACTCTTCGGCGACGATCTCCCGCAGGCTGGGTTCGGTGACGATGCGAATCAGGCGGCGGTGCTCCTCGTACTGCTTGAAATCATCATCCGACAATCCCACCACATCCCGCCAGCTCATCAGCGGCTGCATGCCCACCGGAGGCGAGTCGTAGGCCACCCAGACATCCGCCTTCCATTTTTCCGGTTTGGGAATGTCGATGAGGATGGCGGTGTCGTCGATGGGCCGGCTCAGCCGCGCAGATAACGCCGATGTCAATTGCAGCTCGACGGTGCGACGCGCGTGCTGGTCAAACCAGAGGTTGCCGAGCCGTCCGTAAAGCTCCGTGGCCCGGTTGCTGACTTCGACCGCGCGCTTGTGAAACTCGCGTGTTGCCAGCGCATCGGCAAGCCGGCGGGCGCCTGGCGGCATCGACGGTTCCCGGAGACGGTTGAGCAACGTCGTGTCGTCCATTTGCCAGAGATCGTCCGGCTCGATCGCCCGTTGTTGCATTGCTTCCTGCACCGCGCACAACAACATTACCATGCAGGTGCGGTTGGTGTGATGCCAGTACACATTGTCGAACATCTCCTGCCGAGCATTGATCAGCGAGTGCAGGGGGCTGACACCCTTCGGCCCGACCACGATCCGTTCGGTGGGTACGTCCGTGCCAGGTTCGGTGATCGTCTCGATACGAAGCGAGGCGAGCAACCTCGCCGTGTCGACCCCTCCGTAGGGAACATGGCACGCCCTGGCGTCGCGGGGAAGATAATCGAGCTTGTCGACATCCAGCGTCCCCGACAGGATTTGGAAGAGCAGGCGATCTCTCTCAGGCAGCTCGTCCCGGTCACCGTGGATCAGCGCGGCGATTCGCGCGGGTTCCAGGTTTCGATCGGTCAGCGCCTCATTGATCGACCCGGATTCGATTAGGCGGCGGCCCGCTTCTTCATGCGGCTGGATGGGCGGTCCGAGCTCCTCGATAGCGTGGGAAAACGGATAGTGCCCGATGTCGTGCAACAGGGCGGCGGCGGAAACCGTGCGAATGTCGTCGAGAGTGATCCAGTTGCCCGCGGGTTGACGAGAGAGGTGCAGGGCGGCCTGCCGCGCCAGGTGCATCACGCCGAGCGAGTGCTCCAAGCGGGTGTGTTTCGCTCCGGGCCAGATGCGGGAGACGAATCCCAGCTGCTGGATTCGGTCGAGCCGCTGGAACTCTGGCGTCGCGATCAGCGAAAGATCGTCACCGGTGAGGGGAATGCGGTCGTACAGCGCATCCCGGACCACGGCCGCGGGGTTCGTCTCCAGCGTCGTCCACCATCGATCGATTCCATTGGCTTCATCCGTGGATGATGACATCTTGGTGGTTTCCTGAGTAGTCCGTCCACAGTATTGTGTCGGGTCCCACAAACCCCCGTCACCCTGAGCGCAGCGAATGGATCCCCGCGCTCATCGGCAGCGCAACTGGCGCCAGCGTGCATGGCGAGATTTTGCGCTGCGCGCAACGGCTTCGCCGTGGGATGCTCAATAGACGGTCCCACAGGGACCGAGCGGACGCGGTCCATCGACAAGCTCAGCATGACGGCCGTTTTGGTGGACACAATAGTCTGGACAGGCACCTGGCGTACGGCGGCAGCGTTCAGCAGTGACGGTCGGAGCGGCACGGCGTGTACACTGGCACGGAATCGCATGCTCGCTTCAGTGTGCCACGAAAAAGAGGTGACGGTGTGGGCGAACTCGGCAGGGACCAACGGCGACAGCTTCATGATCGGGCGGCCAGGGTGCTGGAGCAGAACCGCCTGTCCGGCTGGACCCGGGCCGCGCCCGAGCTGTACCCCCATCAGTGGAGCTGGGACAGCGCCTTCATCGCAATTGGGTTGGTTCACATCGATCCGGAACGGGCGATGGAAGAAATCCGGTCGCTGTTCCGGGCACAATGGCGGAACGGGATGATCCCCCATATCGTCTTCAATCCCGACGTTTCCGATGATGCGTATTTTCCGGGTCCAACGCGGTGGAACTGTGCTGAAATCGCGCCAGATAGTCCCAACGGTGTCCACACCAGCGGGATCTGCCAACCACCTGTCCACGCAATTGCGGCACAGCGGATCGTGCAGGCGTCGGAACCGGCACGGCGTGAGCAGTATGCGCGGGAGGCGTTCGGTCCGCTGTTCGAATGGCATCGTTACCTTCTCTCGGTTCGCGATCCGGAAGGGTCGGGACTGGTGACGATCGTGCATCCCTGGGAGAGCGGGATGGACAATTCTCCGCGCTGGCTCGATGCCATGGAGGCGATCGACGTTGATCAGGATCGGCTTGCGCCGTACGTCCGCGCGGACCTGGCGCATGTTGCCGACGCATCCCAGCGTCCGACGAAAGCTGACTATGACCGGTTCCTTTGGATTGTGGATCGGCTGATCGATGCCGGATACCGGGTGGACGAAGCCTATGCGTCGCTGCCGTTCCGGATGAAGGATGTCTTTTTCAGCGCCATCCTGGTTGCCGCGAATGAAGCGCTGTTGCGACTGGCGCCGCTCGCCGGCGCGACGATCGAGCAAGTGGAGATTGTCGAGAGCTGGATCGATCGGGGGCGTCGTGGGCTTGCCCAGCAATGGCACAACGACAGCACGATGTGTTGTGACCGCGATCTTGTGGCAAATCGGGACGTACCCGTGCGGACCATCGCCAGCTTCGCGCCGTTGATCGCGGGCGGGCTCACCGCGGACCGCCGCGAAGCCTTGCTGAAAGCCTGGAACTCGCCGGAAATGCTCGGGCATCCGGGGCTGCGATGGAAGCTCCCGCCAAGTACCAGCCCGACGGAGTCGCTGTTCCAGCCACGCGCCTACTGGCGCGGACCGGTCTGGCCGGTGATGAGTTGGCTTTTCTGGTGGGCGCTCGACCGCGGCGGCGCCCACGAGGACGCCGATTGCCTGAAGCGCGAGAGCCTCGCCCAGCTGGCCGAGATCGGCTTCGCGGAATACGTCGAGCCGTTCACCGGCGAGCCGCTTGGCTCCATGGATCAGTCCTGGACGGCAGCGGTCCTGTTGGACTGGCTGGCTGACGAGGCGAACTGACGCCGGGACCAATCCGTAGCCCTGCCCTGGCGGGATGGTTGGCGACGCGCTCGAATCTGTGCTGGAGCCGCGTGATGGTCATGGACCGCGTCATACGGAATCTACATGAAACCGGATCGATCCAAAACCGTGGGCTGCTGGCAGGTAGCGCGCCTCACTCGCGAACGCGAGGTCAAACTACGCCCGCTCTCTCGCTTATAACCCTTGTCCATTCTCCAGCCACCTAGTAGGTCAACAGCAGCCTGTCAGCCACCACCTCATCAGCCAAAGACAATCCCTGCATTTGAAACCGCTTGAGCATCGAGCGGCCGACAGTCACCAACAACTCCTCTTCAAACAATCCCTCGGGTAGAGGAATGTCGCAGACGAGGTTACCGCTTCGCTTGTTTCCGTCGATACTCAGCGCCACATAGACGCCGCGGTATTTGCACCGCTCGATCACTCCAAAGAGATGAGTCAGTGAGAAATCCTGGGCACCGTAGAGAATTGACTGGGTGTGGCTGTACGGAGGGTCGCAGTAGACAAGATCGCCCGGCTGGGCCAACTCCATCACCTCTTCAAACTCCGCATGGAGAAACTCGGTGCCTCGGGTGCGCCGATGCCACTCGTCCACCCGCTTGTTGAAGGAGGCTGGCGGAATCGGGTTGTGGGTGCCGCACGGCGTAGACATGTAGCCATCAACCTTGCGAAACCGCACCACGCCGCCGTAGCACGAGCGGCACAGAAACAAGAAATCGGCACCATTGGGAGAACAGTTGTAGGAAGCCTTGATCTCCTCATACACCTGTACCTTGTCGCCCTCAGTCATACGACGCCATCGCTCGGTGTACCAGCGCTTGAGTTTTTCTGGGTCGGAGCCGAGTGTCGTCCAGATCTCAATCAGGGGAGCGAAGGAGTCGGACCCAACCGCCTGCTCCGGGGCCAAGGTGCCAAGGACGGCCGCGCTGCCCAGGAACGGCTCGTAGTACCTCCCGAACTCGGCAGGAAACGACCCAATGATGGTATGAGCCATCTTCTGCTTGTTGCCGATCCACTTCAGCAATCCCTGCTTGAATGGCGTGACCCGATGGGTGGGCTCCAGTTCAAAGAGTGCCGCCTGCTCCAACATCCCCTATCCAATCCACGTCACCAGACCTTTTGCGGCGACCCGACAGTGCATATCCCATTTTGGGATATGTGTCATGCAAGCATACCATAGCCGCATGTTGACGAACGCTAATGACAGTATAGACGGATGTGTACGAACGCTGATTCGGACGTTGCGAGTCGAGGCTGGACTGCGCCAAGCCGAACTTGCGGCACTTCTCGGGCAACCACAATCGTTCGTCAGCAAGTATGAAATCGGAGACCGTGAGCTCAGTCTAGCCGAAGTACGAACTATATGCCTGGCACTTGGCGCCAGCCTTACGGCTTTTGTTGAACGATTAGAGGAGATGATCGTTGAAGCCGAATGAAAGGTTTTTGAAGCAGCCGAAGCATTTCTGGGCCAACTTGCGGGCACTGAGCGAACAACTCAGATACGCCAACTCGAACACCAGGCAAATCAAGGTTTACTCGATTCAACAAATGCGCTACCGGCCTACCGGCCTTAAGCAGCTTGGACTGGCCGACACGCATATTTGCCAGCCGGATGGGACACCGACAACGTTTGGTCAATTGCTGCTCGAATACGTAGCCTACCGGGCCGACGTGCTCAATACCTATGTTGAACCGCGCTTGATGGACTTGGACCGAGCGAAGCAAGTCTATGAATCCCTCTTTGTGGAACCGCAGCCGAAGCGCCCAGCTCCGCTCAACAAGCAGCGTGGAGAGAAGCGGACGATCGCCTATCTAACGGCGATCGTGAACATGATTATTGAGAGCCGAATTGGCGAGGCTGACTGCAACTACGATCCGCGTCACTTGACGACGTTCACTCTGAATGAGATGCCACTTCGCACTTTTGCCCGCAGAGTGGATGGTGCATTTCCCGGTGTGGTTAATCCCCTTGCAGTATGGGAGATCAAGGAGTATTACCACACAACTTCCTTCGGCAGCCGTATCGCGGATGGCGTTTATGAATCCCTGCTCGACGGCCTGGAGATCGAAGAACTCCGGGAACACGAGGATATAGATGTCAAGCATTACCTAATGGTTGACCCGTACCGCACGTGGTGGTTAGACGGCAGGTCATAACTTTGCCGAATGGTGGACATGCTGCACATGGGTTATGTGGATGAGATCCTTTTCGGTTATGAAGTAGTTGAAGAATTGCCCCGTATTGTTGATGAGTGGCTGCAGATTCTGGCACAAGGACGCCCACAGTCCTAATGCTTGTCCGAGTCGCTTTTTTGCTCGAGTTCTGCTGTCAACAACATGACCTATCAAGTTGCGATCAGGGTTGAGAAGAGCGGCTCGTTAGTGGCGTCTTGTGCCGAGTCTGGATGAACCATAGGCAAACAGCCGCCACCATGCGCGCTGTCGTACTATGGTTTCCGAAGTCGGGTCCAATCCGCGTTCGCATTTACCATTCCGCAATGTCGCCTGATGCGGTGCCATAATGAGCGGAAGGAGCATCCTCGCCGTGAGTCGATGGTTCTTGTTCTCATTGTGCCCGCGTTTCGGCGGTGGAGGAGCGTTTTATGCAACTGATGCGTCAGGCAATTCTGGCTGTCGCCGACAACCGTCGTGTTTCAGGGTTTTTCCGGTCGAGCTCATTGGCAAAGGGACTGGTCAATCGATTTGTCGCCGGAGAATCACTGGACGAAGCGATGGAGGCGTCACATGACCTGACGCAGTCCGGAATGGCAATCACGCTCGATCAGCTGGGCGAAAACGTCAGGAGCGAGCAGGAAGCGCGTGACGCAACGACGAGCTATGTCGAAATCCTCAAACGCATGCGTGAGGAAGGCATGGATCCCAATATCTCGGTCAAGCTCACCATGCTTGGCCTCGATTTTGGTGACGAGATCGCGAAGGAATCGATGATACCGATTCTCGAAGCCGCGCGGGAAGTCGATGGCTTCGTGCGAATCGACATGGAGGGCTCCGGCTATACGGAACGAACCATGCAACTATTCGAGGCGCTTCACGATGCCTATCCCAATGAGGTTGGCATCGTGATCCAGAGCTATCTGCATCGCGCCGAGCAAGATATCCGCCGCTGCATCGAGCGCAAGGCACGGGTCAGGTTGGTCAAGGGCGCCTATGCCGAGCCCGCGTCAGTCGCGTTTCAGGAGCGGTCCAGGATCGATGGGAACTATGTGCGGCTGATGGAGCTGTTGCTGGATCACGGCGCCTTCCCTGCCCTGGCGACACATGACCCCGCGCTGATCCTGTCGGCGCAGGGCTATGCCACCAGGATGCACATTCCGCTGGACTCGTTCGAGTTCCAGATGTTGTTCGGGGTTCGCCGGGACGAGCAGCAGCGCCTGGTTGACGACGGGTACGGGATGCGTGTCTATATCCCATACGGTGCCGAATGGTATCCGTATTTCACCAGGCGCATTGCGGAGCGTCCCGCCAACGCGCTTTTTGTCCTGCGGCAATTGCGCGGTTCATGACGCGGCGATCAGGTGGCGGCCGGTTCGAGCTCTTCTCCACCCAGACCCAATTGGCCGTCGGTCACCAGATCGAGCGGGTGCACCGGTGGCGACACATCCTTGAGATGCAGGGCGACCTGGTGCGGAGACCATCCGCCGTCCAGCAATCCGAGGATGTAGCACGCCAGCGATGTGCGCACGCGCTCCCTCGGAATGGTCCGCAGTGACAGGGCAAGTGTTTTCACCGCCTGTTTGTGGTGATTCTTGACCGTCCAGATGCTCAGCCCCAGATGCTCGGAAATTTCCTGATGCGTGAGCCCGTAGGCTTGCAGGCGCAGCACCTGCCGTTGCCGTCGGGTCAGGATCGCGGCATGTTGGTTGAAGAATGTCTTGTCGCTCATGGCATTTCCATTTCTCTCGCCGTCGTTAGGGGCCTCGCTTGGCGTCCTTCGAGCGATGATGCCGATTGCGAGATCCTGCGCTGCTCGGTATGTATCGCATTATAGCGACACCCAGCTACTGACATCTGATGTGTTCCATGGACACATAGTACCCTACCAGAAGGTCATTCGGTATATCTGGCGCAATCGAACGACTTCGGATTCGTGGGACAATACCAGATGCTTCCATGGTGATTGCGGCAGAACGTGGCACACCGGGAACCATGACCGTTAGAAGGAGGAAGGTGACGTCATGTCGCATAATGACGCGAGCGCCCTACCTTCACCTCAGCACGAACCATTTGAGGGGCGCGACGACGAGTTTGATGACCGGCAGGATTTTGACGCCCGCTCGCGGGAACGACGTGAAGCGTTGCGGGAGTTCTGGATTGCGGTGAAGCGAATTCCCGCCTATGTCCGGCTTGCCGCGGCACTGGCGAAGGATTCCGACGTGCCGCACCGGGCGCGAGCGATGCTTGCCGTTGGTGGCGCGTATCTGGTGTCGCCGATCGACCTGGTGCCGGGAGTCATACCGGTGGCGGGTCAGCTGGATGACCTGTATGTGCTGTTGATCGCGATCCGGCAGGCGATTCGCATGTCTCCCGAGGATGTCGCGGATCGGCACCTGGCGCGACTGGATCTCAGCCTGACAACACTCGAAGATGACTTGGCCGCGATTCGCCACCTGGTAAAGGTTGGCGTCGTTACTGGCGCGCGCTGGGGATGGAGCCGGCTGAATGCCGCCAAATCCCGCCTGGGTGAGGCAATCGCCAATCGGCGGAAAGGCAAGGAATGACAGGACCAACGCGCAACAGGCGCAGACGTGGACGTCGTGATCAACGGCAACAACCGGATGTCGGCCAGGCACAGGACCAGAATCAACAGGCCGAGCCGGGACGGCTATCGTCCGGTCCGGATGCCCCGCCGTCGGTGGAGGCAAGGAGAGGGGGGCGCCGGAATGATGGTGGACAGCAATCAGAGCGGCAAGGCGCCGGGTCGCGGAAACGGAATCGTGGCAAGCGCCGTTCCAATCGTCGCCCCGCCATCGGCCCGATGCCGTCCGAAGTCCTGAAGGAGCCATTTCGGGGAGCGCCACCCACCCGCCACCTGGAACGATTGAAGCTCGACGAGGTGCTGGCAACCGAGGAGATACAGTTTGGCTGCCCGATGTTGACTCGCACACGCCTGGCGCTGCCCTCCACCGGAAACCAACCGTCACCGCGATGTTCGATGGGGTGGGCGTTGCACTCCGAACAGGAAGTTGCGTTGTGCCTGCGGACGCCAGACTTGCTGGACTGCTGGAAGCTGGATGCTGAGCGGGAACAACGCCTGCGGGCCGGGATAGAGGAAGATTCTGCCGCCGATTGACCAGGCGCCCCGACCGGCCATGAACAACGGGGCGATCCACATGGACTGCCCCGTTTACGTGCCAATGCTGGCTGGCCGTTACTCCTGGATGTAGGGAGCATTTGCCTTGACGAATGCTTCGACCTCCGCGGGGGTGTACCCACGCACGTTCATGACAGGGTATTTCACGTCATTCGGGAGGTAGAGATGGAAGGTGAACTCGACCGGCTCGGCGCGTTCCATTTCTGCCCACCAGTCGTACAGCGCCTCCAGCCAGTCGAAACCGCGGGCACGAATACGCCACAAGGCGACCCCCGCGCCACGCTCGTAGGCGAGCGCTTCGCCGAAATACACCTGCGCGTCGCCATTGGCTTCGACAATGCCCTTCACATCGTCGTAATGGCGCGGTGAACCCTTGAGCGAGAACTGATACCCGTCGAAGAACTCTGGCTCTATGACGGCCATGGCCAGCTTGAGACGGGCGCGCTGCCCAAACGAGAACAAACCCACGAACGGCTCCTCCACGCGGTATGGTTACCTCATCTTCGGCGTATGAACGCGAGGTAGTTCGGCATCCCCACCATGGGAGTGGGAACTCCTCCGTATCGCCGCACTGTTCGCCGGTAGTGTACCGCGTTTGGGGGAGGCTCCCAGCTGATGTCCCGTGAGATACATGACGTTTCCGCTCCAACCGCGCGGAACCTGGGCTGAAGGTCGAAGTGGCGCCGCCGGCGATCCGGGATATCCTGGCGTCGCGGGAGCTGATAGCGCGGGACCGGCAGCATCAGGAGGATATCTATTTCATTGCGCCAGAGGGGCGGTTGAAGCTGCGAACGATCCGGACAACCGGAGACCGTGGATGGGCTGAGCTGATTGGGTACCGGCGTGGGGATTTGGTTGGCTCCCGCTGGAGCACCTACGGCATCCTGCCGCTGACCGTGGAGCAGGGCTCGGCGCTGGTCCCGGTGTTGGAGCAGGCGATACCGGTATGGGTGCGTGTCCGAAAGAGCCGGGAGATTTTCCTGCTCGGGTCTACCCGAATCCACCTCGACACCGTGGAAGAGCTCGGCGCGTTCGTGGAACTCGAAACGGTAATTTCGGATCAGGCTCCGCACGATGCCGAGCGGGAACACCAGTACGTGATTGACCTGCTGGGGCTGGAGAGTTGCCCGGTCATTGCCGGATCGTATAGCGATCTGCTCGCCGCCAAACACGGTACACCTGAATCCGAGACACGCGCCGAATGAATAGCCAGATGAACCTCCGGCAGTCCTTCGCTGGGACATTTCCATGGGAGCCTGGCGCATCTTTCGCCTCGAGCTGGCAGTGCCAATGGGGGCGCATTAAGCGGGTTGGCAAGAGTTCTTGGGCAGCAACACCGGCAAGAAGGGTTGACATAGAGTCGACCCGTACGGGCGGGCTCCATGTCTGCCCCTGCCGACCAATCCGCAATCCGCTTTAAGTTGAGGCGCCTGTTCCGGCGGCTTCTATCAGGATCCCCTCGTCTTTCGTCACGGTGAAGGTTGAGAAGGTGTAGGATCGCCCGCCGGGGGTCTTGCCTGTTTTCTGCCCGCGCACGAGTATCGGCGGGGTGCGGTCGGCCAGGTCGTTGAGCAGGCGCCGGATTTGCCACTCACTCAAGCGAGGCAGGATGCTTTTCGAGACCAGGTGGTTGAGGATGAGCCGGAAGGAAAGATAGCTGTTCCGCTTGCTGGCCTGAAGCTCCCGAAGCGCGCCGAAGAGATCACGGCGCTCCTCCGGTCGCAACGATTCAAGCCGGACCGTGGAGCCGTCTTCGTCCTCGGTGTCGTCTCCTATCTCATCGTCAAGCAGGACATCATCGGTCGCGACCGACGCCGGGAGGGCGGCGTAACTGTTCCCGCCAGAGGTGGTGATGGTGACGTGAGCGGCCTGCTGGGCGGCATCGAGGAAGACACTGAAAGGCACGCCGTACCAGGCTCTCGGCTTGAGGTTGTGATCCTGGCCGAGCCAGTGACCGAGCTCCTGGAACAACACCGGTTCCCCGTTTCCTCGCCGGGCGAGGGCATCCTGAACCATGCGGAAGGCGTCCTCGGCGGGCGGATACTCCGCGGACACCGGCGTGAGCGCGGTCCTTGGCGACTCCTCCACTGGCGCAGTTTGCCGCTGGGTTGTTCGGGTGGTCGCACGCCGATGCACAGAGGGATCAAGATCTCGCTCGTACAGCAACACAGAGTCGGCCGCCGCCGAAAGCATCCGGCTCATGGCGGCGTCCACCCCGATCACCACGACTTCCCGGCCCTGCTGGCGGAGGAAGTTGAGGGGATGGATCAGGTCGCCGTCGCCGGTCACGATCACGTAGGTAGAAATGTTGGCGGAGCGCCCACAGGTCTCTACGGCGTCCACCGCCAGTCGAACATCGGCGCTGTTCTTTCGCGCCGGCACGTAAACGAGCTCGATGCCCTGGCGATAGAGATTTTCGGCGTCGATGCTCAGGTCAGGCGATGTCCACGGCGCATAGGCGCGGGCGAGGACAAGACGACCATGGTCCTGCGCTTCCTGAATGATCAGGCTCATTTTGGGCGTGGTAAGGTCGAAGTGGCGCTTGAGACTGAGCTGCAGGTTTTCGTAGTCAATCAACAGGGCGACATCGCCCGTGCCGGGGTTCTGGTCGTATCCCATCTGTTTGTTTGGTGGTTGATGCGTAGCCACGCGCGATCCTTCCAGGTCAGTGTTGTTTGGTACCGTCATGTTCCATTGCGGAAAGCCTACACCATGGGTGATACGCCATGGCGGCGCGACCTTGTGGTTCGTTGTAGCCGGATGTCGGGTCAGGTCTCGGCGGTGTTCCGGAAATCGTCGAGAACTGGTTGAATGAATCGAACTGGCGCGGGGACACAGGTCGGCAACGGCTGTCGGACGCGGCTTGATCTTTTGACGTGAAGCATGAAGGAGAGCAGGAATGGGTGACCTTCCGATGGTTGTGCGAGAACGCGATCCGCAGGCGCCGCCGCGAGTCTTCGATACGCACGTGCATTTCCCGTGGGGAACAGACCGTGATGCGGGCACCGTCACCGACGAGCTTGCGGAGCTGTGTGAGCGATCGAACATCGTCCATGTCGCGTTGCTTGGCAGCAGGTGGGGCGATTACAACGATCGGGTGAATCATGCGATCGAGCGATACCCGAACCTCTTCGTCGGCATGTACGGCGTCGAGCTGGGCGAGGACACGCCTGCCGCGATCCAGGATGCGCACGATCGCGGGTTTCGGGGACTGAAGATCATCCACGCGCTGAAGCCATATGATGATCGCGACTACTGGCCGGTCTATGAGAAGGCCGAAGAGCTCGGCATGGTGGCACTGTTCCACACCGGCGTGGTTGGTGGCGGGGTGGATTACCGCGACACCGATCCCTTTTCGACCGAAGTGGTGAAACGGGCCCGGTTCTACGAGAAGCGGCTGCGTGGCCAGGGGTTTTCATCGTCCCACATGGACCCGATCCTGCTGGATACCCTGGCGTTCACCTTTCCCCGGCTGCGGATCATTGGGGCGCACATGGGGGTCGGGCAGTACGACTACGCCTGCCATATCGCCCGATGGCGGCGCAACGTGTTCTGGGACATGTCGGGTGGCGAGCTCGTGCGCCGGCACATTTTCGAGCGGAAACTGATCGGGCAGGAGATTTCACCGTACAAGGTGCTGTTCGCCTCAGACTGCGGTATGGAGAAGATGGCGAACGAGATTGCCGACTGGGCGGCCATCCTGGATTTGATGCGGCTCACGCTGGAGGAGCGCGACCGGATCTTTTATGGCAACGCCGCCCGCATTTTTGGCGTTGACGGTTTTGCCGGGGTGACCAATGAGTGGGCGTACGACGCGGTGTGGGAGTCGGAAGAAGGGGATCCGACTCGATAATGGTTTGCGCGAGTGCCGCCGATCGAATGGAGGTAATCCGGTTCGAGCCTGTCCGGACCGCCTGCGTCCCGGACCCATCGCGGCATTTGCCCAGTCTCGCAATGGGCCTGACCGGGAATCGTGATAATCGTCCCAGTTGATCTCATTCAACAGATCGTACGTACGCGGCGATATGTGTTCAAACAATCGAGCGCATCCTTGCCGGGTTTTTACGAAGGCCGTATTATCATTAAGGTAAGGATGCAGCCATCGGTCGCTACGACTGGTGGTTCACTGGGGCAACAGCCCCGGTAGGAGGCATCCGGACACGTTAACAACTGAACGCCCCGTACCTACGGGGGACTGAGCTAGGAGCGACGTCGATGGATACCATTGTTACCCTGTCCATCGTGGCTGTGCTCGTGGCTGGGCTTACCTTTTTCGTGACCTATTTTTGGCTGGAGCGGCGCGCGAGTTCTCGCGTGCGAGTGGCTCAGTCGGAAGCTGATCGCATTTTGGAAGAGGCGGAATCCAGGCGGCGGGATACAGCCCTTGGGGCAAAGGATGAGGCGATTCGTCTTCGCGGCGATCTAGACCGGGAGCTGACACAGCGCCGGAGCGAGATCGAGCGGATCGAACGACGAATCGAAACAAAAGAGGAGCAGATCGACAACAAGGTCTCTGGACTGGAAAACAGGGAACGCAGTGCGCGCAAGGGCGAAGATGAGCTCACGCAGCATCGCGAAACCTGGGAGAAGGAGCGATCCCAGCACGTTAAGCAGCTTGAGGAGGAGCGAGGCAAACTCGTTACTGAGCTGGAGCGGATTGCGGGATTGACCAGCGAAGACGCCAGGAATGAACTCGTGCGGGAAGTCGAAACTGAAGCGCGCCACATGGCGATGCGGAGGCTGCGCGAAGTGGAAGAGGAAACCCGGCAGGAAGCGGATCGGCGCTCGCGAATGATTCTGGCGACGACGATTCAGCGGATTGCCCCTGACTACGTGGCCGAATCGACGGTGGCGGCCGTGCCGCTGCCGAGCGACGACATGAAGGGGAGGATCATAGGACGGGAGGGTCGCAATATCCGGGCGCTGGAACAGGCGACTGGTGTGGACCTGATCGTGGATGATACCCCGGAGTCGGTTACGGTATCCGGGTTTGACCCGGTGCGACGCGAAGTCGCGCGCCGGTCGCTGGCGAAGCTGCTACAGGATGGACGCATCCATCCCGCGCGGATTGAAGAAGTCGTCAACAAGACCCAGATCGAGCTCGAGCAGATCATGCGGGAGGAGGGCGAGCGCGTCGCCTACGAGGCGAATGTGCCAGGGCTTCACCCCGACCTGATCAAGTTGCTGGGCCGATTGAAGTTCCGCACCAGCTATGGGCAGAACGTGCTCGCGCACTCGCTGGAAGTGTCGATGATCGCGGCAAACCTTGCGGCTGAGCTTGGCGCGGACGTCAATGTGAGCCGAACCGCCGGACTCCTGCATGATATCGGCAAGGCGGTCGACCACGAAGTCGAGGGGCCACATGCCCTGATCGGCGCGGACATTGCCAAGCGGCTTGGGCGTTCCTCGCGAATTGTGCATGCGATTGCGGCGCACCATCGCGAAGAGGAGCCCAAGACGGTTGAAGCCTTCATCGTGGCGACGGCGGACGCCATCAGTGGCGCCCGGCCTGGAGCTCGCCGAGAAATGATCGAAACGTACATCAAGCGGCTGGAAGCGCTCGAAGGGGTGGCCAATTCGTTTGATGGAGTGGAGAAGTCGTTCGCGATCCAGGCGGGACGCGAAGTTCGCATCCTGGTGCGACCGAATTCGATCGACGACCTTGGCGCCAACAGGTTGGCGAAAGACGTCGTGCGGAAGATAGAAGAGACGCTCGAGTATCCGGGTCAGATCAAGGTGACCGTGATCCGGGAAACGCGGGCAGTTGATTACGCCCGATAAGACGACGCGCACATAGCTCAAGAGAACCTTGACAGCCAATCGCCGCCGGCCCGAACGAATGCGGGCCGGCGGCGTTGTGTTTATCAGGTAACCGTCCTGGCGTGGCGGTCGCGGATGGAAATCGATCGCGATGGCGTCGACCGGACGCGCGCACTCCATGACCACCTTGGACATTACGCATCCCCTTTACCGGGGCGGTCACGGCGCCGGTGTGAGAGGAGCTCTTCGGAGGCGACAATGGCAAGCCGCCACGCTGGCCAGTTATCGTCAATGCGCACCGGCCACTTCGCCAAAATGACCGTAAAACGTGCCATAATAGCGAAAGCATCGTACACTGGAATCCCGGAGTGGGAGTTGGCGGCAGGTGCTGACCCAATCTCGTGAGCACGTCGCGCGGTCGAACCGGATTCCTGGTGACCAGGAGCGGGCATGTCCAATGGGGAGCGCGACGCTAGACAAACTTGCGCCCGACATTCGGGTTCGTGGGGACATTCAGGGGAGGACCTCACTGATGAATCGCTTTTTTAGCAAACTTGACCTTCGCGATATCAAGATCGATCCCGAAGGATCCCGATTTCCGCCCGACGATGAAGAGGGACAGGAGCTCGCCGGCGCCGAGGACGGTCAGGCGCTGACCGACCACGCTGTGGCGGAGATCGCCGAGCCAGAGGAGCTCGCGCCTGTCGCGCCGGTGTCCGGCAATTATGATCCGTACCCAGTCGACGATCAGCCAGCGCCAGCCGCCTCCAACGGGCACATGGATCCGGAGACCATCCCGGCGACCGTCGGTACGGTGGCAACTGAGCAGGGTGACGAGATTTTGAAAGTCTCGGCCCGATCCCGACCGAGCGCGGTGGCCGGAGCGATCGCGGGTGTGGTGCGAGAACGTGGCCGAGCCGAAGTACAGGCGATCGGCGCTGGCGCCACCAACCAGGCGGTCAAGGCCGCGGCGATCGCGCGGGACTACCTGAGCGAAACTGGCATCGACGCGGTGTGCCTGCCAGCCTTTATCGATGTGATCATTGACAACGAGGAACGAACCGCAATCCGCATACTTATCGAGCCACGCTAGTCGAACGTCCATGAACCAGGTGAATGCTCAACCATACGACCGGCCCGGCGACACTCGCTACTGGCCGGTCGACTTGCATGCGCACACCACTGCCTCCGACGGGACACTGCGTCCGGAGGAATTGGTTGCGCTGGCGGCGGAACGTGGCCTGCGGGTTTTGGCGGTGACCGATCATGACACGATCGATGGCATCGCCGCCGCTCGGCGCACGGCCGCCAACGCCGGCGTCACGCTGATTCCTGGTGTGGAGCTTTCCACCACCGAGCGCGGCGTTGAAGTGCATGTTCTCGGATACGGGGTGGATCCCGACGACCCATCGCTCGTTTCGGGGCTGACCGCGCTGGCGCAATCGCGGGTCCGCCGGATTGCGGGCATGATCGACAAGTTGCACGCGGCGGGCTTCGCGATCGATCGTGACCACATCCTGGCCCAGGCGGAGGAAGGGTCGATTGGCCGCCCTCATGTGGCGCGCGCGCTGATCGCGATCGATGCGGCCACGTCGATCGACGATGCGTTCGAACGCTTCCTGACACCGGGTCGACCCGGCTGGGTGCCTCGTGACCTGTTCACGCCGGAACAGGCGGTGGATTTGCTGGCGAGGCACGGCGCGTTGCCGGTGCTGGCTCATCCATTTTCGGCGGGAGAGATTCCTGCCATTCTTCGCCGGCTGATACCGCATGGGCTTCGCGGTATGGAAGTCTGGTACGGGGAGTATGATGACCAGCAACGAGCCCAGCTGAAAGCCATGGCTGTGCGGCACTCGCTGATTGCGACCGGCGGCTCCGATTATCATGGCCCCGGCTTCCGGGCCGGGCGTGACCTGGGCACGGCGCCAGTTTCGATGGACGTATTCGACGTGCTTGTCGCCGCTGGAGTGCGGACATGACAACGCTGAACCTGTTTGCCGGGGTGGTGATCGTTGCGGCCGGGCGGGGCGAGCGCTTCGGGAACAGCGACAAGGTGCTGGCGGAAGCCGCCGGAAGGCCACTGCTCTGCTGGAGCGTGGCGGCGGCGCTAGCTGCCAGCGTCGTGTCAGAGATCGTGGTGGTGGCGGGCGCGCACAACCGGGAGGCAATCGAGGACGCGCTTCGGACAGGCTTTCCGGCCCAGTCGATTGCGGTTTGCACCGGGGGGCCGCGTCGCCAGGATTCGGTCATGGCCGGCCTGTCGGCATTGAAGACGTCGCCCGAGATCGCGGTTATCCACGACGCGGCGCGACCACTGGCGACAGCCGCAATGTTCGATGCCGCGGCGTTGGCGGCTGAAGTGCATGGCGCCGCGATCACCGCCGTTCCGGTGACCGACACGATCAAGGAGGTCGAGGGGAGCATGGTCGTGCGAACCATTGACCGGACATCGTTGCAAGCGGCCCAGACGCCCCAGGCGTATCGCAGGTCGTTGCTGGAGCAGGCATTTTCCCGGACGCAGGCGCCAGGGATGCAATTCACCGATGAGGCCGAGCTGCTGGAGTCGCTTGGCCATGCCGTGGCGATCATCGAGGGCGCCCGGTCCAATCTCAAGGTCACGATCCCGGAGGATCTCGCGATGATTGATTTCCTGCTGACGAAGCGATCAGGCGGAGCGTAACGCGGTGTATCGACCCGATATCCCCAGAACCGGCATAGGCTACGATGTGCACCGGCTCGTGGAGGGACGGCGATGCGTGCTCGGTGGGGTTGAAATTCCCTTTGGCCGCGGGCTCGACGGTCACTCCGATGCGGATGTTGTGCTGCACGCATTGGCGGATGCGCTGCTGGGCGCGGCCGCCCTCGGCGATATCGGTCGCCATTTCCCGCCTTCCGATCCGAGATGGAAGGATATGGACAGCGGGGAGATCGTGCGGCTGGCGGTGACCAGGCTGGCGGAGATCGGGATGGAGCCAATTCATGTCGATATCACCGTGATCGCGGAACTGCCGAAGATCGATCCGCATCTGGAAGCGATGCAATCGTCAATCGGCGAGTGTCTTGGCCTGCCACCGCAAACCATCAGCATCAAGGCCACCACAAATGAACGGATGGGATTCGTGGGGCGGCAGGAGGGCATCGCGGCGATTGCGGTCGCCACGATCGCGACCCGCATCAACGAGGTATCGTAGCGGGAGGGGCAGGTTTGCGGATTCTGGTGCAGCGCGTGACCGAGGCAGCGGTAACGGTCGACGATGCCATTGTGGGCGAGATCGATGCTGGGTTGCTGCTGCTGGTCGGCATTGCCGCGGGTGATACGCCCGATTTGGCGCCGGCGCTGTGTGAGAAGGTGGCGAACCTGCGCATCTTCGAGGACGACGACGGTCGCATGAACCATTCGCTGCTCGATCTGCTGGCGGGCGAGACAGTGCCCGGCGTGCTGGTGGTGTCACAATTCACCCTGTACGGTGATGTGCGCAAGGGGCGGAGACCGAGCTTCAGCCACGCGGCCCAATCCGCCATCGCCGCGCCAATGATCGATGCCTGCGCCGCGTGGTTCCGGGCGGCGGGGGTTCGGGTCGGCATGGGCGAGTTTGGCGCACACATGCGCGTGCATTTGGTGAATGACGGACCGGTGACCCTGTGGGTCGATTCGGACGACCTGCGTCGACCACGGCGAGGATAGGACACGACCATGCCCGGCAAGCCCCAGGACGAACAGCGCGAAGGCGAGATGCCATCGATCCCCGATGGTGGCTTGTCAGGCTCGATGCCCGACTGGCTGCGGCGGCCGCCTGCCTGGCGCACCCTGCCGGATCGGGAGGTTGCGCAGACGACACCTGGCACGGTGTCGACACTGCCCGACGCTGACACATCGGACATCGATCCGCGCACCTTCATTCAGGACGATGACTTGCCGGAGTGGTTGCGCTCGCTGCGCCAATTCTCACCGTTAGCGGTCGTTGATCCCGGTCCGCAAGAGAATTCCCCGGACGCCAGGTCATCTGCCCTGACCGCACCGGAACCGAACGATGAGAAATCTGTGGCGACACAGGATGTATCGTCCCCGAGCGCATTTCGACCGCGACGTCCGCCGAGTGCCGAGTCATTGGGGAACCAACGATCAGCGCCAACATCCGCGCCACCTGTCAACGTTGAAATCGAACGTTCATGGTGGGAGCGGGCCGCGTTTACCGCGCTGCTGGGTGTCGCGTTGTTGGTCGCGATTGTCGTGATTATTGTGCTGGTGATTGGCTAACGGCGGACCGGCTCTTGTAGCCTCGGGCCTTTGTGCCCGAGGGGTGGTCGCGAAGCGGCCACAAGAGCTGAATGTTGCGGGGTACTTGAATTCATACAAACTCCGGTTGAATACTTGCGGTATTGGCCGTTGCGAACTCGGCCACAAAGGGCCGAGTCTACAGCGAATATGTCCCGTACCGCTCGTATTGTGATCGCTAATTGTTCAACCGGACTTGGTATCATCGGATACAAAATCCTGTGCCAGGTGTTTGCGTCATTTGGCCTCATGACATCGACGCGAGCTCCGATTCCATCTCTCGCAGCCGCTGTTCGAGATCGTCAGTGGACATCGCGGGCAGCTTGCAGGCGCCTTCCCGGCAAAGGTAGGCGGTCGATGTGCCACCAATGGCCGCGCGATCCGCCAGCAACGGGAATCGACCGGTGATGGCGTCGTTGCTGGCGGCTGGCGCATGCGCCACGAAGATCAGCGATGGATGCGACAACGCCATTTTCGTCATCGGATCGGTTCCGTTTGTGTCGCTGGAGGCTGCCAGGATCAGCTCGTAGCCCGGCGCGAGCAATCGTTCTGTCGCGGCGAGATAGCGCCCGAACGCGGTGGGATGATCGGTCATCAGCGCGGTCATGGTCTTCAGCAGGTTCTGGGCTCGTTGCCGGTACCGCTCCTCACCAGTCAGCACCGACAGCGAAATCAGGACGTCAGCGGCGACGGAGTTCCCCGCTGGCGTGGCGTTGTCCTGAAGCGTGCGGGGTCGCACCACGAGATCGGCGCTGGAGGACGGCGTGTCGAAGAAAACGGCGGCATCCTCTTGCCCGAATGTCGCGATCACGTGGTCCATGAGGCGCTGGCTTTCCACCAGCCAGTCCGGGTTGCCATCTGCCTGATGCAGCCGGATCAGCCCTTCGGCGAGGCAGGCATAATCCTCCAGCACGCCCTGCGCCCGGTGTTCACCGTCGCGCCAGGTACGCCAGAGACTGCCATCGCCTTGCTGGAGCTGATCGAGGATGAACGTGGCGGCGCGTTGGGCGGCTGTAACGAACGATGGCTCCGGGAGGAGCGTCCCGGCGTGTGCCAGTGCGCCGATCGCCATCCCGTTCCAGGCGGTGACGAGCTTGTCGTCGCGACCAGGACGCACCCGCGCATCGCGATGCTCCTTCAGCACATTGCGCGCGTCGTCAAGGCGCTTTGTCACCTGTTCCGGTCTGAGGTGGTGACTGGCGGCGAGTTCATCGATCGTCGCGGCGAGCGCGAGCACGGAATGCCCCTCGAAGTTGCCGGACGGGGTGATGCCGAAGCGCTCGCGCACCAGCGAGGCCGATGTCACGTCCAGGAGCTGGTCGATCTCGCCGATGTCCCAGACGTAGAACCGGCCCTCTTCGCCTTCCGTGTCGGCATCGAGCGCCGAGGCGAACCCGCCGCCGGGAAGCGCCATCTCATCGAGCAGCCACGCGCCCGTTTCGCTCATGACCTCTCGGTAGCGCTCATTTCGCGTTGTTTTCCAGGCTTCGGTGTACACCGCCAGCAGCTGGGCATTGTCGTAGAGCATCTTTTCAAAGTGTGGAACCAGCCAGCGTTCATCGACGGAGTAGCGGGCGAACCCCCCGCCGAGCTGGTCATACATGCCGCCGCTTGCCATGTGGTCGAGGGTGGTGGTGAGCATGGTCGTCGCGGCGGGGTCGCCGGTGCGCTGCACATGACGGTTGAGGAAGTCCAGCGTCGGCGCTTGCGGGAACTTCGGAGCGCCGCCAAATCCTCCATGATCAGCATCGAACTGCTGCTGGAGCATGGCGATTGCGGCGCGGGGAATCTCCGGAGTGAGCGTGCCGCCGCGAGGTATGCCGATGGAAGAATCTTCGAGGTAGTGCCGCACATTGGCCGCGTTCTTGAGCAGCTCGTCGCGGTTGTCGCGCCAGGCGCCGGCGATGGTATCGAGCACCCGCGAGAACCCCGGCATGCCGGGCTGATCGGTCGGGGGCCAGTAGGTTCCGCCAAAGAACGGCACTCCATCGGGTGTGGCGAACGCGTTGAGCGGCCAGCCACCGTGCCCGAGTATCGCCTGGACAGCGTTCATGAAAACGTTGTCGACATCGGGGCGTTCCTCACGGTCGACCTTGATGTTGACGAAGTGCTTATTCATGAAGCTGGCGATGTGCTCGTTTTCGAATGACTCGTGGGCCATGACATGGCACCAGTGGCAGGAGGAGTAGCCGATGCTGACCAGCAGGGGCTTGTCTTGCTGACGAGCCGTTTCGAAGGCGTCCTCGCCCCACGGGAACCAGTTGACCGGGTTGTCCTTGTGCTGTTGCAGGTAGGGGCTGGGTTCGCGGGCGAGTCGGTTGGGCATGGATATTTCCTGGCGTACGGATCGGATCCGCGCGAATGACCACGTATTGCATGCGCGCGTCGAGCTTCAGCGACCGCGCAACGACATTTCATGGTTGGCAACGCACTAGTCATGCCTGTGTTCGGCTTCCGGCGTCGCGACCGGCGTCGCCGCGCCGCCAGGCAGGACGCCATAGATCACGGTGGCGGAAACGTGGACCTGCTCTTCGTAGTCGGGCGCCACCAGGGCGACGGGGTAGCTACCGGGTTCGACATCGGGCACCTGGAACGTCCCGATGACGGCCGTGGTGGCGAGTGAATGAAACGAGGCGATAGGATCGACCTCTGGAGCCCACGGGTCCCATGCGCCCCAGTACACGTCGATCGACGCGTGTTCAGGGAAATGCGAACAGCGCACCGTGACGGTCGCTCCCACCGGTCCGCTGGAGTCGCCCTCGATCGAGCAGCGGGGTGGCTCCGGCCGGCCCACGATCTCGCCGTCGCCCACGGTAAACCTGGTTTCGGCGACGTTGTTGTCGGTCCGGCCGTCTTCGGCGAGCTGGTGCAGCGGATCCACCGTATAGCGCAGGATATAAGTTCCATCGGCGAGCGGTTCGGAGCCGAGATCGACCCACTGATCAGGCAGCGAGGCCGCATAGGTGTCCATCCAGCCGACGGAGAGGCCCTGCCGCTCGAGTTCGCAGTCGTAGTAAGACTTTTTGTACGATCCAGGCTCCTTCGTCAGCGGCAGGGTGTCAAGGAGGCATGAGCTCTGTTTGCCGCCTTCACCGGTGGGTACGAGATCCCCATCTGGCTCCACCCGCAGCAGCTCGTAGGTGGCGAAGTTGGCGAGGTGAAAGTGATGGTGTTCGGGGTGGAAGATCAGGTCCGTGCCCAGGTGGCGTCGCTCCACCGCCGTTCCATCCTTCGCCGCGTCGTAGACCACCTGGAACACGTCGCCGGCGCTGCCGGGCTCTGTGCTGCCGGCCAGCTCCAGCGGCCCCTCGCCGGTGTTGGCGACAGAGCTGGAAAAGCGGAGCAGCGTGTGCCGGCGACCATCGTCGAGGAGCTCGGTGGAGAAATAGAGGTCATCCGGCGGGAGCGCCACCAGGTCCGGGTAGCGTGGTGGACCGGGATCCGGAACGGGTGTGCTGCCCCCGGCCGTGGGTGTGCCCGCCGGAGAGACGGGAGTGCCCGGCTGGTTGGCGAGGGCCGTGGAGGAGCCAAGAACGACGAGCACGATGAAAGCCACCGCCCGAATCGTGGCCCCGCGGGTGATCCGGTAGTGCGTCTTGTCCTGATACCTCATTGTTTGCGAAAACCTCCGGTGCATGGCTCGTGGCGAGTCTCTTTCCAGGAAGGCATGGTAGCAGAAAACTGATCGGCTGACGCCCGCACGACGTGTTCACCAGCGGTCGCGAAGCGGACAACGCTTCGATCAGCCCAGCGGACGTGATAATCGTTCCCACCCCCTGCCAAATGGCCCCATCTGGCATGGCGCTTGCATTGCTCATAGCGCCGGAGCCTTTCGGCGTCATGCAGGAGATTGATATGGCTGGTGAACACTGGACAGAGAAAACCGGGACGGAAATGTCCGACCAGGATCGAACCACGATCCCGCTGGCGGAGGAAGAGCTGGCGGCGAGTACCCGCGAGGTCGAGACGGGGAGGTTGGTTGTCCGGAAGCGGGTCGAGACGGTTCCGCATGACCTCCCTGTCGATGTTTCCCACGATGAGGTCGATATCGAGCGCGTGGCGATGGACCAGGTGATCGAGCAGGTTCCGGAGGCGAGGTACGAAGGTCACGTGCTGATCGTGCCTGTGATCGAGGAAGAGATCGTGATCGAGAAGCGTTTGAAGCTGGTCGAAGAGGTGCGGATCGCGACGCGTCGCGTCACCGGGGAGCAGGTGGTTCACGACGAGCCGCGGCGCGAAGTGGTGGAGGTTGTGGAGGAGGAACCGCCATCTGACCGTTGACGCCAGACCGGTGTCAGTTTCCTGCCTGGCCCATCCGCAACGGATTCGAATTCGGCACACACGCCCTGTCCGCGGCACACAGCGCATGTCCGCCTGCTGCCTCGGCCACGCTCCGTACCAATATCTGCATCTTCCGTGGGTGTACAGCCGGACGCCGAGGCGGTATGATGGCGCCAATGGCGGAAAGCGCATGGTCCCATGTCGACCGCAACAGATTCATGGTCGAATCGCTTTCCCCACATCCGCGTTTTGGCCCGCATTTGGGCGGAAATGGTGTAGCGGGATAGGAGGATTTCACGCCATTTCAAAATTGGGGTCGCGGATGGGAAGATTTTCGCGCCCGCGTCCGGTATACTGTCGGGCAGGATCGAGAACCGGTCCGGTGTGGGCCGGGCGCCGGTCCGATCGAAAAGGTTTCGTTATTTCCAGGAGGGAAGAGATGCGGAAGAAGATGATCGTTACGCTGCGGAGCGCGGTAGTGCTTTTGATGGCGATGGGATTGATGACCACCATGAGCTCGTCCGCCGCGGCGCAGGACTTCCCATGTGTGGACCAGCCAGGCCTCCAGCTGTTCGACCCGAACAAGGATGACGTGCTGACGCTGGCGGAGCTGCAGGGCATTGCCGCTCAGTTCCCGGAGAACACGTCGCTGCAGGATCTCGTGGCCCAGGCCGAGACTGAAGGCCTCGCCGGTATCCAGTACCAGAATTGTGACACTGGCACGGACACCACGACAGATACGACGACAGACACGACTACCGATACGACGACAGACACCACGACCGATACCACAACCGATGTCGATGATGGTGCGGACGATGTCGATGATGGTGACAACGGCGCGGTCGACCAGCTTCCTGAAACCGGTCAGGGCTCCAGCTCCGACCAGGGCAGCGCACTGACCATGCTGTTCGGCGCGATGAGCATTGTGATGCTTGTGGCCGCCTTCGCATGGCGACAGCGCCGCGTGGCGTAAACCGATCTGATCGTTTCCTCTTGTGAAGCGGTCAATCGATCACAACGGCGAAGAAGGGACTGGCCTTAGCGGGTCGGTCCCTTTGTTTTGCTGCCACCATCGAACGCGGTGTGGACCGCCCGTTGGCCAAAGCGGGCGCAACCTGGCGGTCGATGCAATGCGCGCAACCGGGCTCGCCGCCGGTCCGCTATACTCGACACGAAGGCACTCCATGATCAGGCGCGCGGTGTCGACGAGCTTCCTGACACCGGTCGGGGCTCCAGCAGCGACCAGGGCTACGGTACGACCCTGCTGCTGGGCGCGATGAGCGTGTTCATGCTGGTTGGCGCGTTCGCGTGGCGACAGCGCCGCATGGCATAGATCGATGTGATCGCGTCGGAGCGAGGCGATCGATCGAACCAATGACAACGGCGACGAAGGGGCTGGCCTGCGATGTCCGGCCCCTTCACGTTGTCCTGGCAATACGCGGCAGCCCCGCACAACGCTGAGCTGCAAGGTATTGCCAGCCAGGTCGAGGCTGCGGGCACCTCCAGGACAGTACCCCGGAAACGACCGGCACGGCGATCCGGTGCGACGTTCCGCGGGCGGTTCTCGCGGTGGTATGGGCCGTTGGGGCGATGTGGATGAGCGGCAGGTGTCCAGAGTTGGCTGCCCGGGTTGCCTTGCACCGACCTCGGGATTGAGCACCAGTCCCACCCGCCCAGAGACGGTGCCAGCTCACATTTCGCACGGTAATGCTCGTCCGGCGTTGACACAATGTCGAAGATACTGGATTTAGGGCGACGAGAAGTGATCCTTCTTGAATATGGCGGACACGAACGAGAACCGTATATTGGCTTTCTGTAGCGCAATAGAGGTCATATTCGAATCCACAGCGATATTAACGTCTTAATGTCCTGCGTATCCAAATCGTGCGTACAGTTGGATCCCGATTGCCAAAGGCCTTGACATGGACCGCAAGACCGAAGTAATGTGACAGAAGCCTACCGAGCCGAGAATCGCGTCACGCATCGGCGGGCGGGGGCAACCCATACCACCAGGAGCGTTTCCTGGTCACAGAAAGCACGACCCCCGTGGGGGTGTTTGGAGGAAGATATGTCGAAGGATCTGTTACGGATTTTGGGGACGCTGATCATCGCGTTCGGCCTGATGGCCGGCTCGCTGGCAGCAGCTACGGCTGGCGACTTCGTTGAAGTTGACAACGAGTTCGAAGCCGACCAGGACGCAGAGGGCGGCGACGCCGACAACGAGGTCGACAACGACCAGGACATCGAGAACGATCAGGAGAACGATCAGGAGCAGGACCAGGACGCCGACCAGGACCAGGATGTGGACCAGGAAGGTGAGAACGATCTCGATCAGGAGAACGTGCTCGTTTCGGCGACCGGCGGCACCGCTGGTGGCGACTGCGACGTGTTCCAGGACGAGATCGCCGAAAACCTCGACTCCGATTTTGACACAGACACCGCTGATGGCGACCAGACCGCGAACGCTGGCGCCGAAGACAGCGCTGCTTGCCAGCACGGCGACAGCTCGGTGGGCGATTCCACCGGTGGCGACAGCAACCAGGCCAACGCTGCCGAGCAGGGCGTGGAGAACGAGAACGACGCGAGTCAGGACCTGGGCGACCAGAGCCAGACCAATGACATGGACAACGAGAACCAGCAGGCGATTGTCAACGACCTGGACGCCGATGGCGGCGATGCTGATGCCGACGCCGAGGCCGTGTTCGTCAACGAGATCGTGGCCGTGCTCGTCGAGATCCTCGGTTCGATCCTCGGTTCCGGCGACGGCAACACCATCGGTGACACCGATACCGATACCGGTACGGAGCCTGTACTGACGGTACCTCTCGAAATTTGCGAATTCATCGACGGGCAAGTTTCGAACAACGGAGAGGTCACTCTCGAAGAAGTTGTAGATGCGATCGGTGGAGCGGACGCCGAAGCTGCGTTGCTCATCGAGCTCCTTCTCGGTGACGACTTCGATGAAACCGACATTGTTACGGCCTGCAACGCACTCGAGCTCGTTGATGGACGATGAGCACCTTGTAAACTGGCAAGTCGAGTAACAGACGCAACGTGAGCGATTGAGTTCTTGAAAGAGAACACCCGGAGTTGGTTGGACGCGAACCGCTCCGGGTGTCTCTCGTTAAGCGGGGTACCGCGCGATGGCTGTCAGCGATACCTCACCGGGCTGCCATGCGGAACACCTCGACACAATCGATAGGGGCGGTCCAGGGTGGCCGTCCTGAGTCGATCCTTCGGCTGCGCTCACGACAGGCTGCGAGGTCGACGCCTGTGAAGCATGTTGTCATGTAGAGCCAACGTACCGCCCGTCTCCTGATCGCAGGTGAAGCATGGCCTGGGTCCTCATGCGCCGTGCCACACGACCGCGCATCGAACAACCATCCTCTTGAGTACATCGACACAGGCATAGTGTCATTCTGAGCCGAAGACGCAGCCATAGCCTGCCCCGGATCCTTCGGCAGGCTCAGGACGAAGGGCGTCGAGGAATCTCCGTCGCAATAGCTGCCACGCAACCTGCACCAGACGCCGTGGTGTCCGGGTGCACCAATCCGACGCGACCGTCCTTTCGTCGTCTATTTCCTTGTAACGTGGGTGCCATCGGGACTGAGAGGTTCGACCCGGGTCTATCCTTCGGCTCGTCATCTTGTGACTCGTGTGCAATGTGCCGCATTGGTTGTGACGAGGTACTCAACGTAACCACAAAGCTGTGACTTCGTCCCCGGCTCAGAAAGGCAATCTGTCTGTGCCCGGGATGGCCGCGC